>JAABUN010000309.1_pt1 | contig 127906 bp, 122 predicted proteins | sample 5559311 | NCBI WGS metagenome assembly JAABUN01 (sample SAMN10711877, study PRJNA513370) | rock metagenome | isolation source: Antarctica rocks | place: Antarctica: Victoria Land, Siegfried Peak sud | reverse complement strand
GGCAAAATACTTGATGATTTGACGCATTTTGCGTTCGCTAATTTTCGACCGCCGATAATAGCGGTTTAGTTGCTGCATTTCAGTAGCTTACCACTTCCAAATAAGCAGTTTGCTACACTAGAGCCTTTTTTAAATATGGATTAGCTGCACTTGATAATAAGACGTAACGGTGGTTTCCACAAAATCCGAATCGAATTATTCGTTTTTTACGCGGAAATCCGTACGGTTTTTACCTTCAATCAGCGGCGAGAGTTTGCCTGCAAATAATAAAAACTGTATTTTTTATAATTCAACTTTTCGCTTCGTATAAAATGAAAAAGTTTTGTTATCATGCAATTCAAGCGGCGGATTTTCGACTGAAAAAGCGTTATCTGTTTTCGGCGAAAAAATGCTACTCTTATACGTCGTGTCGAAAATAAGTTTTATATGAACAATCGGAGGAATTTTTAATGTCTTTAGTAACTTGTCCAGAATGCGCGCACGAAGTTTCGGCGACGGCGACGGCTTGCCCGAATTGTGGTCATCCGTTTGCGCCGCCGGTCATACATCGTAAAGTCGTGGTCGCCGAAGCGCTGCCCGAGCCTGACGCTTTTCCGAAATGGATTTTTATCCCGCTCGGACTTCTCGGCGTCGTGCTGCTTTTTGTTTTGTTTGCATTTATGCGAAACAACGACGAGAACGCCGACGGGCGCAATATCAACGTCAGCGTCAACACGCAAAGACCGGCGGGCGGCGCAATCTCAAGTAATACAACGACGACCAGCATCGCGCCCGAATCGCAGACCATAATTCCGCCTTCAAGTACAACTGTCGTTCCGCCATCAAGCACAACAACACTTCCAGCTCCTGCCGCGCCGCCGTCGCAAACAACGGTTACAACTGTTCCGGGCGAATCGTCAACCGTCGCCGCGCCCGACAAAGGCACGGTTAGTCTGGAAGCGAAAATCGCAACCAATTCCGGCAGTATTCAGCCTGTTCCGAAAGAAAGTTTTTATCTATTGAACAAAGATTTGGAAAGCATTTTGAGCGACGCCAATATCGAAGACGAAACCGGACAAGGTTTGGTTAATGCTTATGCTTTATCGGTTTTGTATCCCGACAGATACGCCGACACGCGCCGAAAGGCGCTGAGTGCAATCAACAAGCACGTCGTTTATAAGGCTTTGACCGACGCGGGCGGAAAAGCGTCTATGAAAGATGTGAAACCGGACAGCTATTATTTATTCGGGATAACGAAAACTAAAACCGGCTTTGCCGTCTGGAGTTCGCCCGTGAGCATCAACGCCGGACAAAACGCACTTAATTTATCACCGGCGCGCCTGACGGAAATATCGCAGTAATTTAGATATTTATTTTGAAACTGAAAACGACGAAAGCGACGGGAAATTTTCCGTCGCTTTTTTGCAATGCGATTACAAACGAATTTTTGAAACCTTGTAATTTCCGTTGAAATTCCGGCTTCAAGCCGAGCGCGTCAGGAGTCCGAGTTCGTAGCCGATTTCTTCGAGTTCTTCGCGCGTTAAAACGACGCCTTCGGGCGCGCGTTTCTTGAGTTTGAAAACCAGCGCTGCGTCTTCAGTCCTCTGCACAAAATCAATACGGTTTTGCGGCACGGGAAATTTCAAAAGCATTGTCATCAACTCCGCCGTTGCAGCGTGTCCGATTGCCGATTGAATTTTGCGGTTTCCGTCCTTAAATTCGGCGACGATTTCGCGCGCTTCTTTCAACAATAATTTTTGAAATTTGAATGTACCGTGCGCCGTGATTATCGCCGCGTTTAGAAAAGTCAAAGACTTTGCATCTGTCGGAATTTTGTTCATTCGGTCAATCAGTAATTCTTTGCGCCCTTTGCGCAAACCTTCGCCATCTTTGCACTGCTGATTTTAGTGTGGCAAAGAGAGCAAAGAATTGTTCGTAAAATTTTTATCAAACGCCGTAGAGTTTTAATTTAAATTCGTCGCCGGTTGTGTAAATTTCCGTTCGTTTCCCGGAAAACCTTTGCGATTGGCGCAGCAACATCGGTAGACCGCCTTTCGGCACATTTGTTCCATATTCTCTTTTTGTGAAAATAGCGGCGATTTGCGGATTCAAACGCTGAGTTATGCCGTACCGAATCGCGCGGGCGGCGGGCGGCGCAAAACCGTTTGTGCGGCGCGGATTCGTTATCTCGACCGAATTATCAAAAATCAAAATGCGCGTCGGCACGTCCGCAACGGCTAAATCACGGTGAACCAGCGTGTTTGCCACCGCTTCGCGCATCGCGTAGAGATGATAATCCGAGCGTTTTTGAATGGGCGAATTTTCCTTTGGAGCTGATTTGCCGGGCTTGTCTTTTCGTAAATCACAGTAACGCGCGACAAAATTTAGGGAAGATTCGTAAAGCGACAAAAGATTTCCGTTCAATTCGATTTGTTCGACAACCGGAGAATTTATCGTCTCGCCCGCATAACGAACTAGCGAAACGCCGGAACGCGGCACAAATTCGCCGACCTTTTCATTTTTCCCGAACAATAAAATGCCCGCCACAGTAGGCAGAAAATCTTCACTTCCGCCGATGGCAAGAAGCAAATCCTTTTTAAGAAAATCGGCGGTTTGATACAGATTTCTGCCGAGAAAATCGTCGTCGAAGGCGTTTGCAAAGCTCCACAAAAGCGCGTCGTCAAAATCTTCTTCCGCAAAATTGGCAATGGGTATGTTTTCGTAATTGAGCGGGCGAATTTCGTCAAGCCAATCGCTCAACTCATGGCGCGAAATCTCGCGTTTTTCCGCGCCGATCCGAATATAAAATCTACCGTCGCGCGTTCGATACGGACGGCGCTTGCCTTCAATATCCAGAACGACGACACGTCTGCCGCTGTCGAAAGAAATGCAATCGATAAGCGGCAAAAGCGGCGGAAAAATTTCTTCGCGGCAGATGCGCGCTAACTCTTCCTGAACGGTTTCCGGGTAAGCGACGCCTTCGATTTTCAGTTGGTCGGTGATTCCGAAAATCATCGTGCCGCCCGAAGTATTGGCGAGTGCGACGATGCCTTTGGCGATTTTGTCCGGGTTCGACAGTTTGACTTTGAGTTCGAGATAAGTGTCTTCGCCGCCGCGAACGAGGCGAAGAAGTTCAGTCCGCGTCGTATGCGGCGCGGGCGTGTTTGAAATGTATTCCTGAAAAGAACGTTCGTTCGACGGCTCAAAACGCTGGCTGTAACGAAATTTTCTACGCGGCATTCTGGTTGGAGCGTGTGATTTTTTGTCAAGACGGCTCACGCTTTTTGTGCCGCCCGAATGTGTCTAAACGAAAACACATTGCTGGAATTTTCAATCACTTCTATTGAAACATTTCAACTTAAAAAAGTAAAAGCATTTATAAAACCCGCGAATTTATTTGCGCTTTACCGAAATTTCTCGCAAAATAATCGCGTTCTTTTTATTCCTAAGGCGAAACAAAAACAAAAAGTGCAAACTGAAGACATTAAAGCCTACGTCGGTCTCGGCTCGAATCTGGGCGATAGGGCGGGCAACCTGCTGCTCGCCGTGCGCGGTTTGATGGAAGCGAGCTTTAATGTTCAAAAACTCTCCGCCATTTATGAAGCCGAGCCGGTCGAAGTCGAAGGTCATACGCAGTTTCTAAATATGGTCGCCGAGATTTGCGTCCGAAACGTTTCGCCTTCGCAGATGCTCGCGCGAATGTTGAGGATTGAATACCTGCTCGGTCGGCGCGACAAAAACGAAAAAAAACCGCGCACGGTTGACCTCGATTTGCTGCTCTACGGCGATTTCCTATGTCATACAGCGTTTTTGGAATTGCCGCATCCGCGAATGCATCTGCGAAGATTCGTTTTAGTCCCGCTCGCCGAATTAGCGCCGCATCTGATTCATCCGGTTCTGCATAAATCGATACGGGAAATTTTGTCGGAAACGCCGGATGTTTCAATGGTCAAACGCCGGCAACCCAATTTAATGGTAAATGGTGAATGGTAAAAGGTGAATTGAAAACCACTGGCTTTATAAATATACTTGGCAAATGACGCATATTTCTTCCATTTACCATTCACCATTCACTATTCACTATTAACTTATGGCTTATCTACAACCGGACAAACCCGAAAAGGTTTATGTTCCCGCGCTTCGTGCGGCGAAGGAAAAAGGCGAAAAGCTGGTTTGCCTGACAGCTTACGATTATCCGTCGGCGCGCATCGTTGATGAAGCAGGCGTCGAGATAATTCTCGTCGGCGACAGTATGGGAAACGTCATACACGGTTACGGCAACACAATTCCCGTAACTTTGGAAGAAATTCTTTCAGCTCTAAAAGCCGTCAAGCGCGGCGCGAACCGCGCGCTGCTGGTTGCGGATATGCCTTACGGTAGCTATCACACGGGCGCGAACACAGCCGTTAGAAACGCGCTCGTTTTGATGAAAGACGGCGGAGCCGAAGCCGTCAAACTCGAAGGCGGACGCAACCGGGTCGAACTTGTCAAACGACTTGTTGACGAAGAAATTCCCGTAATGGCGCACATCGGTCTAACGCCGCAATCAGTTCACAAACTCGGCGGTTACAGCGTTCAGGGCAAAACTTCCGACACCGCACAGCGCTTGATAGAAGATGCCAAAATGCTTGAAGATGCCGGTGCGTTTGCTATCGTTTTAGAACTCATCCCGCGCCAAATCGCTGAAATTATTACCAAAAAGTTGAAAATTTCTACGGTCGGCATCGGAGCAGGAACAAATTGCGATATTCAAGTCGTCGTTCTTCACGATTTAGTCGGTTTGAGTTTCGGCAGGCTGCCGCGTTTCGTGCGTCAATACTCGAACATCCGTCAAGTGATGACAGAAGCGATTACAAACTGGATGGAAGACGCAAAAAGCGGCAATTACCCGAGCGAAAAAGAATCTTACGGCTTGCCGAAAGGAATCGATGCGAAAACTCTGAAAACGAACGCTTCCTAATTTATGGAAATAATCAACCGTCGCGCTAGAATGGCGTCTTTAACCAGAAAACTGCGGCGCGAGAATAAAACGGTCGGTTTTGTGCCGACGATGGGCGCGCTGCACGAAGGACATTTTTCGCTTGTCCGCGAAGCACGTCAGATGTGTGATGTCGTAATTGTCTCGATTTTTGTTAATCCGACCCAGTTTAACCAAAGCGATGATTTCAAAAAATATCCGCGCGATTTAACCGCCGATGCCGCACTTTTGACCGAGTATCAAGTTGATTATGTTTTCGCGCCGGACACGACGGAAATCTACGGCGAAAATTTTTCGACTTACGTTTATGTGGAAAATTTAACGGAAAGTTTGGAAGGCGCATCGCGCCCGGGACATTTTCGCGGCGTAGCGACAATCGTTACGATTCTGTTTAACACGATTCGTCCGGACTTTGCTTTTTTCGGGCAAAAAGACGCGCAGCAAGTCGCCGTCGTCAAGCGTCTTACACAGGATTTGGGCTTTGATACAGAGATTGTCGTCGCGTCAACCGTTCGTGAAGAATCGGGGCTTGCAATGTCTTCGCGCAACTCACTATTAAGCGAAGAAGAGAGACGCGCGGCGGCGGTAATTTACAAAGCTCTGCGCGAAGCAAAACTCGCCGTTAAAGAAGGCGAACGCAGTGCCGGAAGACTCGCCGAAATTGTGCGTGCGAAGATTGCAAACGAACCGCTCGCGCAGATTGATTATGTTTCGGTAGTTGACAGTGAAACGCTGGCGCCAGTCGATAAAATCGAAGAAAATGCCGTATTGATTGCTGTTGCGGCGCGCTTCGGCAGAACGCGCTTGATTGATAATACGGTGATAAATAAAAGGTTGTAGAGACAGTAAACGCTATCAAGACTGCATCTAAACAACCGAATTGCCGCAAAAAGGTAAGGAGTTCGGCAATCAAAATTATATGAAAACAATAAAAACATTTTTGGCTATTTTCAGTCTTGTGTTTGTTTTTTCGCTTGCAGTTTCAGCGCAAGGCGTTTCTCTCGTTTCGCTTGACGGCGGTGGACGAGTCGATGTGCAAAATCAAAAAGGCAAAATCGTCGTTCTCGCAATCGGCGCAAGTTGGCTGCCTTTGTCGAATCAAATGGCTGTTTTTACCAATAAACTTGCGAAAAAATACGCGGGTAAAGACGACGTTGCGGTATATTTTGTGATGACCGATTCGGTTTCGGCAAAATCTAAAAATTACGCGAGCAACGAAGATTTGCGCGAATTTGCCACGCGCACCAAATTAAACGTTCCAATCCTGCGCGATTCGGACGGCTTGCTGACGCTCAAAAAATTCGGCGTTGACCAATTACCTTCGTTCGTCATTCTGGGCAAAGACGGTAAACCGGCGACCGAAGCGTTTGGCGGAATAAATACCGACTCGAAAATCGATATTTCAATTTCGATTTCGCAGCAAATTGATAAGATTTTATAAAAGAATTTACAGTGATGCGCGGAAAGACAGGATAAATTTTATCCTGTCTTTCTTTATTTAAAGGGAAGTTGCCAGTCTGTAAACCAGATTTATCGGCAAACCGACGACATTCCAATAATCGCCTTGGATTTCTTCGATAAAAAGTGCGGCTTGCGCTTGCACAGCATAGGCTCCGGCTTTATCGAGCGGCTCGCCTTTTTCAATCAAAAGCCGGATTTCAGCCTCTGAAAGCTCTGCAAATTTGACCTGCGTTTTCTGCAAACCAACTGCCGATTTTGGATTTTGGATTTTGAGATTTTGGTTTATTTTTTCGTCTTTTTTTACAAGCGCAACGCCGGTGAAAACTTCGTGCCAGCGACCTGAAAGTAGTTTTAACATTCTTTGCGCGTCCGCTAAATTCTTTGGCTTTCCGATGATTTGATTGTCAATTACAACAATTGTATCCGCGCCTAAAACAAGCGCGTTCTCGTAATTTGCGGCGACGGTTTCGGCTTTCTTTCGTGCTAATCTCTGCACGTAATCTTCAGACTTTTCATTGGGCAGCTCAGATTCATCAACATCAGCAATTTGTTTGTCGAATTCCCAGCCGACAAACCGCAAAATTTCTGCGCGGCGCGGGCTGCCCGACGCTAAAATCAGTTTCGGAAGCTGTAACATTGAACATTTATCATTTATCATTTATCAATTATCATTTGTTTAATCTTAAATGTTAAATGATAAACGCTTATGGAAGATTTGTTTCGCACATTGCCGAAACTGCTCAAAGAGATGAGCGACAGCGATGAAATCCGCGAGGCGGTCGTATTTGCCGCGTGGCGCAAAATTGCCGGGAGCAGTTTGCAGTCGCACGCCATCGCGCTCAGGCTTTTCAACAAACATTTAATCGTTGCCGTTTCCAGCGAAACGTGGAAAAAACATCTCGAACTTCTGAGCGGACAGATGGTTTTCAAAATCAATTCCGTGCTTGGGCAAGCGGTCGTAACATTTATCGAATTTCGCGTCGAGGAAGAAACGATTTTGAACGAACGTGCGAAGAATCAAACATTGATTCTCTCTGATGAAGAGTTAAGAGAAATTGCTCTCGAAGAAGTTACGCTAAAACTTCGCAGTTCGGCAGACGCGATAAAAGACGATAATCTGCGTTACCAATTTCTGCTCGCAGCAGGCAGCGCGCTGGCGCACAAGAAAAAATTAAACGAAAAATTGAAAACTGAAACTGGCAAATTATAATTTTATTTTCGGTTTTACATTTTACATTTAATCTATGGATATAAAAAAAATCGCAAAACTCGCTCACCTGGAAATCACCGAAGAAGAAGTTGCGCTTTACACGCCGCAGATGGCGAGCATTGTCGGCTACGTCGAGCAGTTAAACGAACTCGACACGGAAGATATTGAACCGGCAATCGGCGGCTTAACGCCCGAAGGCGCAACGACAGACGCGATTCGTGCAGACGTTTCGCATGAATCTCTCGGACAAAAGCTCGCGCTCGACCAAGCGCCCGCGCCTGTCGCCGGACATTTCCAAGTTCCGAAAGTGCTATGAGTTCAAAGTTCAAAGTTCAAAGCTCAAAGTTACGAAAGCTCGTGTGTTTTTGCTTGCTTCTTGCTGCCTGCAGCTCACTCGGTTGCAGCGTTCCGAATTTGGAAAAACCCGAATGCACGGCAGCACGTGAAACGGTCAAAGAATTTTACTCGTTTCATTTCGGTACTGATATGAAATTTACCAGAGAAAACTCACAGCAGCGCGAGAAGTTTCTGAGCCGCGAGTTGGCAGCAAATCTTTCTGAAAAAGACGAAAGCGCAACCGATTATTTTACTGCCACGAACGATTATCCAAAGGCTTTTCGCGTCGGCGGCTGCGAAGTTATTGAACCGGACAGACGGGTAAATTTCGAAGTTTTGCTTTTCTGGAAAACCGACACGCGCAGCGAACAACGCGAAATCTACGTCGAAGCCGTCAAAGAAAACGATAAGTGGTTGCTTGATAAAGTCAAGGAATAAACAGTTTATGACAATTCGTTCCGATATAGAAAAAACATTAAACAGCGCCGAAAAACTAAACGAAACGTTAAATTCGTTTTTGACGATTGAACACGAATACGCAACCGAACGCGCCGCAGAAGTTGAAAATTCTTCAAATGAAAATAAGGCTTTGGGGGGCGTTGCTGTTGCCGTCAAAGACAACATCTGCACCAGCTTTTCGCAAACTTCATGCGGCTCGCGGATTTTGGGAAATTTTCGACCGCAATATAATGCAACGGCGGTTGAAAAATTATTAAACGCGGGAGCAGTTATCGTCGGAAAGACGAATATGGACGAATTTGCGATGGGTTCGTCAAACGAAAATTCGGCGTTCGGTGCGGTGAAAAATCCATGGGATTTGACGCGCGTTCCGGGCGGAAGTTCGGGCGGTTCGGCAGTGGCGGTTGCTTCCGGCGTTGTGCGCGCCGCATTGGGTTCGGAAACCGGAGGCTCGGTTCGCCAGCCCGCGTCATTTTGCGGCATTGTCGGTTTGAAGCCGACTTACGGCAGAATCTCGCGCTTCGGTTTGGTTGCCTTTGCTTCGTCTCTAGACCAAATCGGAATTTTCGGACAAACGAGCGAAGACGTTGCGAAAGTTCTCGGCGTTATTGCCGGACGCGACAAAAACGATTCGACGACTGCAGATGTTGCAGTTCCCGATTACGTTTCGGAACTTTCAAACGACATAAAAAACAAAAGAATCGGCATACCGCGCGCGCTTTTCGGCGAAGGTTTAGACGAAGAAGTTAGAAGCGCGGTTGAAAACTCGATTGAAAATTATCGAAGTCTCGGCGCGGAAATCGTTGATGTTGAGCTGCCGAACTCGAAATATTCGATTGCGGTTTATTACATTTTGGCGACGGCTGAAGCATCTTCGAATCTGGCGCGTTTTGACGGCGTGCGTTACGGTTTTCGCGCTGAAAACGCCGGAAACTTACGCGAAATGTATGAGAAAACGCGCGAAGAAGGCTTCGGTGCCGAAGTCAAACGCCGCATAATGCTTGGCACATACGTTTTGTCTTCCGGTTATTACGAGGCTTATTATGCCCGAGCGCAGAAAGTTCGCACGCTTTTGAAGCAGGATTTTACAAATGCTTTCGAGAACTGCGACGCGATTTTGACGCCTACAGCGCCGACGACGGCGTTCAAAATCGGTGAAAAATCCGACGACCCGCTGGCAATGTATCTGAGCGATATTTATACTTGTTCGGCAAATCTGGCGGGCGTTCCGGGAATCAGCGTGCCATGCGGTTTGTCTTCCGAAGGCTTGCCGATTGGACTTCAGTTACAGGGCAGAAACTGGACGGAAAATTTACTGCTAAATCTGGCACACGCTTACGAGCAGGAATTTCCGCTCGGCGCAAAACCTAAAATTTCGGTCGCCGAATAAAAATTACGAATTACGAATGTTGTTTATTTTCAACTTCGTAATTCGTAATTTGAAGGAGCGTAATTTACTTTGTAATCCCGACCTGGTTCAAAGCGTAAGCGTAATTAAACGCCGTTTCTTTTAGTGCATCGTATCTGCCGGAAGCTCCGCCGTGTCCCGCGCCCATATTGGTTTTCAATAAAATCTGCGCGTCGTTTGTTTTCATTGCGCGGATTTTCGCGGCGAGTTTTGCGCCTTCCCAAAACGGAACCTGGCTGTCGTTCAGAGAAGTTTCAATCAGCATATTCGGGTACGGTTGCGCTTTTACGTTGTCATACGGCGAATATTTAATTATATAATCGAAGGCTTCCTTTTCATTCGGATTTCCCCATTCGATATATTCACTCGTCGTCAGCGGCAGACTAGCGTCGAGCATCGTGTTTATCACGTCAACAAACGGAACTTGCGCGATAACGGCTTTGAAAAGGTTCGGACGCATATTCGCAACCGCGCCCATCAGTAGACCGCCCGCGCTTCCGCCTTGAATCACTAATTTATCGCTCGATGTGTATTTGTTTTTGACTAGATAATCGGCGGTGTCGATAAAATCGTTGAAAGTATTCAACTTTTTAAACATTCTGCCCGCGTCGCGCCATTCTTCACCGAGTTCGCCGCCGCCGCGAATCGAAGCGAGCGCGTAAATCATTCCTCTGTCGAGCAGACTCAAACGCGGTGAAGAAAACGTCGGCGCAATCGAAGCGCCGTAAGACCCGTAAGCGTAAAGCAGCATCGGCGCAGAACCGTCAAATTTCGTGCCTTTTTTGTAAACGAGCGCGACGGGAACTTTGACGCCGTCGCGCGCCGTCGCCCAGACGCGCTTGATTTCGTAATTCGCACGGTCGTAGCCGCCGAGAACTTCCTGTTGTTTCAGCAATTCGCTTTTGCCGGTTTTAACGTCGTAATCAAAAGTCGAGGGCGACGTAATCATCGAGTTATAAACGTAGCGCAGTTTCGTTTGATTGTATTCGGGATTCGCGCTGACGCTCATCGAATAAACCGCTTCCGGCGTCGAGATTCTTTTTGATTTTCCCGATTTTTTATCAATTACGCGCAAGTATTCCAAACCATTTTCGAGTTCGGACGCGACGGCGAAATCTTTGAAAAAATTTACGTCTTCGATTTTGATTTTCGGATTCGCGGCGATGAATTCCGTCCAGTTTTTCTCAGACGGATTATCAACCGGCGCGGTTACGACACGGAAGTTTTTCGCTGCTTTATTCGTCGTGATATAGAATTTGCCGTTGTCGTAATCGACCGCATATTCGTGGTCTTTTTCTCGCGGTAAAACGATTTTCCACTCGGCTTTTGGGTTATCGGCTGGCGCGTAACGAACTTCGCGCATCGTTTTGGCGAACGACGTTAAAAACAATATCTTTTTATCGCGCGAACGTGATACTCCAATATCATAAAGCTCGTCTTTTTCCTCTAAAACCAAATCTGTTTTGTTCGTTGCGACATCGTGCCGCCAGAGTTTGTCCGAGCGTTTCGTTACGTCGTCTTCGGTTACTAGAAACAATGTTTTGTTGTCGTTTGCCCATTCGATTGATGTTACTCGCTCAATTTTATCGGGCAAAACTCGTCCCGTCCGCAAATCCATAATTTGCAGCGTATATTGACGATAGCCGGTTTTGTCGGTCGAAAAAGCCAGCAGATTTCCGTCGTCGCTCACGTCAAAAGAACCGATGGCAAAGTATTTCAAATCTTTCGCCATTTCGTTTAAGTCGAAAATTAATTTCTCGTCATCGCCGTTCGCCTTCAAACTGCGGAAATACTTCGGATACTGCTTTCCTTCTTCCGTTCGCGTGTAATAAAAATAATTGCCCAACTTATACGGCACGCTCGTGTCCGTCTGCTTGATGCGTTTATACATTTCGTCATAAAGCGTTTTTTGCAAATCGGCGTTCGGTTTCATCACTGCTTCGGTGTAAGCATTTTCCGCATTAAGGTAATCTTCGACTTCTTTTTTTACCTTTCCCGTTTTCGGGTCTTTACTGCTGCGCAGCCAAAAATAATCGTCCTTCAGCTCGTAGCCGTTGATTTTCGTCGTGCGTGTTTCTTTTTTTGCGACAGGTGGTTTCATATCGATTTGAGCGACAATGACAACATTGCCGATGACAATAATAATAAATACGAAAGCTAAAACGGAAAGTATTTCGCGCATTTGCCAAGCTCCATTTTTAAATTTTTTTCGGGGAGATTCCAATCGTTAGTGTAATTGATTGTTTTGCCAAAATCTAATCGAATCAGTTTATAAAACAGGTGTTTACAAACTTATGTCTAAGTGTAACGGCAATACATCTCAAAAAGTTTCGTGAAATTTTACGGCAATCTTGTTAACACTTTTTGTTTTATTTCGTCTATATTAGCGGGAAGCAAAAAACCGTTAAAAATTAATCAGCGACTGAATGAACGTTTTTATAAATTGTTTTAACATCTCGACTAATTCATTTTCTGCTTCGCTCGGAAGTCCTGGAAACAAATGCCTGAAACTGAAATGACCGGCAATATTTTTTATTTAGCACGCCGCGAAACAAACGTCGGCACAAAAGCTGCGACGCAAGCCGAAAAGGTTACGGCGGAAGCGCTGCTGGTCGAGCGCGTTTGCGGCGGCGACAGCGTGGCATTCGGTGAGCTTTACAGAATTTTCGCGCCGCTCGTCCACGGCATAATTCTGGCGCGTGTGCCGCACGGCGAAGTTGAAGACCTTGTGCAGGAAGTTTTTTTGTCGGCTTTCAAAAACGCGGCATCGCTTCGCAATAGAAATGCCGTCGGTGCGTGGCTGGTAATGATTGCGCGCCATCGCGCGGTCGAGTTTTATCGGCAAGCCAAACCGACCGAAGAAATTTCGGAAGATTTAAGCAGTAACAGCGGCGATAACGCACAAACAGAAGCGCGTGAAATTCTGGCGGCAATTCGCACGCTGCCCGAAACTTACTGCGAGACTTTGGTTTTGCGGCTCGTCGAAGGAATGACCGGACAGGAAGATCGCTGAGCGAACCGGTTTAAAACCTGAATCTGTGCGCGTGAATCTGCACAGAGGAATGAAACTTCTGCGCGAAAAGCTCGGCATCAAGGAGTAAGAAATGAAAGGACAAGAAGAATATCTCTGGAGCAAAACAGGCACGGCAGACCCTGAAATCGAACGGCTTGAAAATGCACTACAAGTGTTTCGCCATGACGCTGCTTCTAGTGCGCCGCCCGTATTGCCCGCAAAAGTCGTTCCGTTTAGAAAGGAATCTTTATTGCCATCTTTTTCTGCGCACAGAGTTTTTCGGCGCGCGCTTGCCTTTGCCGCTTGTGCTGCATTTGTCACCGTTCTTTTGGGCGTGCTTTATCAAATTCCTTCTGATGAAAATTATTCGGAAATCGGCTCGGCGGAAACAATTGCCGCTCCCGAAAATTACGCACCGTTTCCCGCGGATAAACCCGTAAACAATGAAGTGAAAAAACCCGTTAATGGTAAATCGTCAGGTTTTACGGTTGCTAAAAAACTTGAATATACAAAACAACCAAACGTAGGAAAACCGGTCAAAGCGCGCAGGGCTTTCCCGGCGATTGATTTTCAGAAAATTGATTTTCAGAGAAAGAAAATAGTCCGAAACATCGAGCCGGTCAAACAAATCGTCAAATTGACCAATGAAGAAAAATACGCTTATGAGCGTCTGATGCTTGCGCTTTCGATTACGAGTTCCAAATTCAAATTAGTAAAAGACAAAGTTGAAGGCAGAGAAGAAAAACGCGCCGTCCGAGAAAACGGACGATAATTTTAAGAGGAGAAAGTAGTTATGAAACAGTTAAAAAATCATTCGTTAAAATTTATTTTGTTGGTATTTTTTGCGCTCACGGCAATCACCGCGAACGCGCAGGATGCACGTCTGCGTTTTGAAAAACTGAACCAGCTCGAAGGCAAAGCTCGGGATGTGGTCGAAGTCAATATTGACGGCAAACTTCTTGATTTGGCGAAGCGGGTAATGGTCAAAACGAACGACCCAAACGCCAAAAAGGTCGCAGAAGCAATTAGCGGTCTGAAAGGTATCTACGTCAGAGTTTTTAATTTCGAGAAGGATAACGAATACAACATCGCAGATATTGACGAGATTCATTCACAGTTGAACTCGCCGGGCTGGGAACGGCTGGCGAATGTTCGCAGCAAAAAGGACAATCAAAAGATTGATGTCTTTACAATGTTCAGCGGTGATAAGATGAGTGGCTTGGCGGTCGTCATCTCCGAATTGAAAAGCGTCGTTCTCGTCAACGTCATCGGTCCGATAGACATTGATTTGCTCACAGAAATGAGCGGCAGCTTGAACATTCCGAAAATCGACATTGAGAAACATAATCAAGGAAAACCGAAAAACTAAAAAGGAGCGAAAGCGATGTTTATACAGAAGAAAATCTTTGTTGCGTTGTTTCTCTCTCTATCAGTTTTCGTCTTTGTGGGCGCACCATCTGCGAGTGCGAAAGGCAACGAATACAAGGCAATTGTCAATCACTTAAAAACAAAATATCGGGCGAAGAAAGTCAAAATTCCGTTCGTGTGGCTGGCGCGTTTCGCCGTCGGCGTCGTGCGTCCGGCGGGCGTGAAAAGTTTCAGCGTCACGATATTTGAAGATTTGAAATTTTCGCGCCAAACACTCGACGCTGAAATGCAACTGGCGATGAGAAATTCTTTTAGTGCGGATTGGAGTCCGATTCTTCGCATCCGCTCCAGAACCGGCGAGCAGGTTTATATGTATATGCGTGAAGCGGGCAACAGTATAAAAATAGCCGTTGTAACGATTGATAAAGAGCAAGCTGCTATCATCCGCGCTACATTCAACCCCGACAAACTCGCCGAATTCGTCAGCAATCCGAAAATTTTCGGTATTTCTCTAGACGACGGAGGCAGTAGAACGGATAGCAAAGAAACTTCAAAGCCGAAGGAAAATGTTTTAATTGAAGAGAAAAATGACAACTAGATTTTTTAAATAAATCTGAAAAGAAAAAGGCAAAAGGAAAATTTTCCTTTTGCCTTTTTTTTACTACTAATCACCAATTGCTAACTATCTTTCTTCAATCGCTGCGTATTTTCGGTCGCGTTCACCAATATATTCCGCACGCGGGCGAATAAGTTTGTTATTGCCATATTGTTCCAAAATGTGTCCTGTCCAACCGGAAATTCGGCTGATGGCAAAAATCGGCGTGTAAAGGTCGAGCGGAATTCCCATCAGATAATACGTCGAAGCTGAATAAAAATCGACGTTTGGAAACATTCCTTTCTTTTCCTGCATTGATTTTTCAATTTTTTGCGACATCTCAAACCATTTCGTTTCGCCTTTTTTCTCGCCCATTTGTTTCGAGTATTTTCTGAGCCACGTCGCGCGCGGGTCTTCGGTCTTGTAAACGGCGTGTCCGATTCCCATAATTTTGCGTTTTTCCGACAATGCTTTGTCGAGCCACGCTTCAATTTTGTCGGGCGAATCAATCTCAAGCAGCATTTTCATCACGTTTGTATTTGCACCGCCGTGTAGCGGTCCGGAAAGCGCCGCGATTCCGCCCGTAACCGCGCCATAAACGTCGGCTAAAGTTCCCGCAATGACGCGCGTCGTAAAAGTCGAAGCGTTTAGTTCGTGGTCAGCGTGCAGAATCAAGCAAACGTCGAACATTCTGGCTTCGTCGGCTTCGGCTCGCTCACCGCGCAGCATATACAAAAAGTTTTCCGCAATGCTCAGATTTTTGTCGGGCGCGACAATTTCTTTGCCGTTGCGGATTCTGTCCCAGGCGGCGACGAGCGTCGGCATTTGCGCCGTCAACTTGATGCACGCGCTCATCGCGCCTTCACGGGTTGTATCGTGCGAACCTTCGTCGTAAAAATCAAGCGCCGAAACTGCCGTCCGCAAAACATCCATCGGGTCTGCGTCTTTCGGAAAATACTTCATAAACTCGATGACTTCCGGCGGAGCGTCGTAATTTGCCTGAAACTGTTTTTTCAAATCTTCAAGTTCGCCCGACTTAGGCAGCCTGCCGTTCCAGAGCAAAAACACGGTTTCTTCAAACGTGGATTTTTCGGCTAAATCGTGGATGTCATAGCCTTGATAAATAAGAATTCCTTGTTCGCCGTTAACATCGCCGATTGAGCTTTGCGCGGCGACGACGCCTCGCAGTCCGGCAGTCGCGGCAGTCGATTCTTTAGCTGTGTTCATTAGATTTTTCCTTTGAATTATTAAATTATTTCTTACCTCTGAATTTAACAAAAGAGCCTGCAAGTTACAAGCGCGAATAATTTTTAGTTTTGTTTAATTTAACCGAGTAACAAAAACTTTTTCACCCCGATTTATTTTTAATAAATTCTCCGCCGAAGCACGGAAAGTGACGATTTCCAAAAATCCGGCGCTGCCGAAAATCATAAAGATCTCGCTCTTTTTGGCTTGGGCGAAAAACGTTTGCAGTTTTTCGATTTTCTTTCCGCCCGTTTCCAAATAAAACTTTTCGGGTAAGTTTTCCGTTTTGAAATTTGTAATCAAATTACCGAAACGGTCAATATGAATAATTTCGCCTTCGATTGTTTTATCGGATATTTTTCGCGGGCTGATTTCCTTCAAACGAATAAAATCCGTGATTTCAGTGCCTAATTCGTTTGAGTTAACGCCGTTTGCAAGATGCGCGGCGACCGGCGCAAAGATGTCGCGTCCGTGAAATGTGCGGCTGATGTTATTTGCGAAATACCTTTGGTTTGTGAGTTCAAAAACACGGAATGTTTTTGCTTTATCAAAAACAAAACTCAATAAACCGTTGTCGGGCGCGACGAAATAATAATCTTTTGTTTCGACAAGAATCGCACGTCTCGCCGAACCGACGCCCGGATCAATGACGGCGACAAAAATTGTTTTCTTTGGAAAATCTGTATAACAAGCGCGCAGCGTAAAACTTGCCGAAGCAATGTCCTGCGGCGCAATATCGTGCGTGATGTCGATGATTTTCGCGTTCTCACTGACGGACAAAATCGCGCCTTTCATCGCGCCGACAAAATAATCCCGCGTTCCAAAATCGGTTAGCAAAGCGATTAACATTTAAAAAATTATCCACGAAGCAGAGCAAAATTCCAAAGGAGATAGAAAAGAATTTGCCTGACGTTTCGTGGATAAAATTTAGATATTATAATTCGGTAAAATTTTACCGAATTATAATATCTGTCATCTTTTACCTTATCTGAGTTTCATATGCGGTTTTGATGCGAAGCTGCTGGTTTTTATTGAGCTTGATGTCTTTTCCGCGCTCGATGACAGCCGCACCGACGCCGAAAGCCGCGCCGACGCCCGCTCCAACCGCCGCGCCGACCGGACCGCCCGCAGCTGCGCCGATTAACAAACCGGTTCCGGTTGTGGCGCCGACTTTGAGCGAATCGTCTTTGACCGAACTTTTACCTTCAACTGTGCCTTCCATATCGACGCGCTTAACGTTATCGCCTTTGACGGGCAGAACTTCCGTAACGATGGCGTTAAAGTTGCCCCAGCGATTTCCCGACAAAACGATGCGCTCGAACGAGAGCAGCATTTCGGCGCGCCGTTTGATTCTGCCGGGCTTTTGAATTTTTGAAATTCTGCCTTCGATGATAGCCCCGCCGACTTCCGAAGGCGAAACGATACGCGCTTGAAATTTATCGCCTTCTCGACTTTGCAACGTATCTAGATTGTTAATCAGCTCGACTATCAACTCCGTTTCGTTCGGAATTGTTACGGTTGATCCGTTAGTTGCGGCGGAATTATAACTCTCGGTTTGACTTGGTATTACGGCTGGTTGTGTATTCGTATAAGGAACCGTATTTTCGGAAACCTGCTGTGGCAGCTCAACCGTATTTTGTGCGACGGGAGCCGCTTCGGTAGTTTTGGCTGAGGTTGGTTCTTCGACCGGCGCTGGCGCCGCTGCTGCGTTCGTTACAGTAACGACACCGCGCTTGTTCAAATTCGATGGTATCGTCGCGTCGAAACTGCGTTTTTCAAAACCCGCATTGTAACCGACTTCAAAACCTTGCTGATAACCGTCACGGTAATCTTCGAGCATTCCGTAATCTTTGTTAAAAGCACGGTCTGCTTTAGCGTATTCGTTGTGTTTATCGTATCTTTTGGCAGCGTTGTCAATTGTGTCGCGGTAACCAGCCATATAACCGTCGGAATAACCCGTTCGATAGCCGCGCTGGATGGCGGATTTTGTATCTTGAGCTGCGACTTGCTGAACCGGAAAACTTAGGAAAGCAATTGAAAAAAGGGAGAAACTCAGGGCAATAGCTAATAAACTTTTTGTCAGCTTCATTTGAACTCCTTATCAAAATAACTAGAAATGGTTCTTTCCCTTTACTTTATATATCAAAAGCTAATAAATTACAAGAAGAATTTTTGATTGTTGTTTTGTCTTTCGCAAACTTTTGAAAGTAAAGCGTTTTTGTTATTCTGTGAATACATTCTGGGACAACAAAATACTTGAAAAAACATTCAAACTTAACGAAAATTTTTATTTTTTAGGAGAAAACAATGAAATTACTGTTAGTTTTTTGCGCGTTGTTTTTAGCGTCAGCGGTTATCAATACTAATGCGCAGCAAGCGCGTAAAGTTTTACCGTATCAATATAAAGTTGACGACCTTGCGAACGGTTTGCGCGTCGTAACGGTTCCGACCGATTATCCTAATTTAGTTTCGGTCTATACGGTTGTGCAGGCGGGTTCGCGCAACGAAGTCGAAAAAAACCGCAGCGGCTACGCGCATTTTTTCGAGCATTTGATGTTTCGCGGCAGCGAAAATTACGCGCCGGGAATGTTTGACGAAGTTATGAAAAAAGCCGGTGCGTCTTCAAACGCTTATACTTCCGATGACCGCACGGTTTATCATGAAACTTTTGCTAAAGAAGATTTGGATGCGGTCTTAAAGCTCGAAGCCGACCGTTTTCAGCGTTTGAAATTCACGCCTGAACAATTCAAAACCGAAGCGGGCGCGGTTTTAGGCGAATACAGCAAAAACAGTTCGCAGCCGACTTCAAAAATGTATGAAGTTTTGCGCGAAACCGCTTTTAACAATCACACTTACAGTCATACGACAATGGGTTACATCGCCGATATCAAGGATTTTCCGAACAATTACGATTACGCGATGCAGTTTTTTAATCGCTTTTACCGACCGGAAAACGCGACAATAATTGTTGTCGGCGATATAAATCAAGCGGATGTTTTGCAAAAAATCAAACAGTATTACGGAGGTTGGGAGCGCGGCGATTTCAAACAATTAATTCCGGTCGAGCCGCTGCAAAAACAAGCCCGAAGCAAGCATATCGATTGGGAATCGCAGACTTTACCGTATGTAATGGTCGCATACCGCGCGCCCGCTTTTTCTGAAACCGAAAAAGACAAAGCCGCGCTTGATTTACTAAGCGCGATTGCTTTCGGCGAAAATTCCGACATTTATCAGAAACTCGTTCTTGAACAGCAAAAGGCAGTTTACGTCGCGCCCGATTTTGATAATCACATTGACCCGGAACTTTTCACTGTTACGGCTCAGGTTAAAGACGTGAAAGATTTGAATTTTGTCCGAGACGAAATCATCAAAACTTACAAACGTTTTACGACCGAAAAAATCTCGCAAAAGCAGTTAGACGAAACTCGCTCGCGTATTCGTTACGGTTTTTCAATGGCGATGAACAGCAACGACGCGATTGCCGGAACGCTTGCCGCATTTGTCGCGCTGCGCCGTTCGCCCGAAACGATTGACAAAGTTTTCGCTATGTATGATTCAATCACGACGGAAGATATTCGCTTTTACGCCGAAAAATATTTCAAAGACAATAATCAAACGGTTGTTACATTGGCGACGAAAAAAGGAGACAAATAAATGGAAAACGGAAAATGGATAATAAAAAATGTTTTTTTACTGCCGGCGATTTTCGCTTTTGCGTTTTCAACATTTGCCCAGAAAAGAACTGTTAACATAAAACCGAAATCGTTGACGAATATGACGAAACCAACTAATTCCGCAAACGTTTTTTTGCCGAGCAAATCGCCGATAATTTCGATGCGAATCCAATTTCTGACCGGCTCGGTCAACGATCCTGTCGGGAAAGAAGGCGTGGCGAGTTTGACCGCTGCGATGCTGGCGCAAGGCGGCAGCAGAAATTTGACTTACGATGAAATCGTCGCGCAGTTTTATCCGATGGCAGCCGGCTTCGGCGGACAGACGGATAAGGAAATGACGACTTTTGTCGGGCAGACACACGTTGATAATTTAGATAAATATTACGGTTTGATTCGTCAAATGCTGCTCACGCCCGGTTTTCGTGAAGAGGATTTTACGCGGCTCAAACAGGACGCGATAAATTTTTTGAAAACCGGTTTGCGTCAAAGCAACGACGAAGAACTCGGCAAAGAACGGCTTTACAATATTATTTACGCCGGAACGCCATACGAAAACTATTCGATAGGAAGAATTTCGAGTCTTGAAAAACTGACAATTCAAGACGTGAAAGATTTCTACGCCAAGAATTACACGCAGGCAAATCTTGTCATCGGACTTTCGGGCGGTTTCGACCAAAGATTTTCGCAAACAGTTGCGGCAGATTTTCGACGGCTTCCAAAAGGCGCGAAAATGACCAGAAAAATCGCCGCGCCGAATTTGAGCGACGGAATGAAAATAGATATTGTCCAGCGCGAGACGCTCGCAACGGCAATCTCCTTAGGCTTTCCGATTACGATTAATCGTGCTTCAAAGGATTACGCCGCGCTCGCGCTTGTCGCTTCGTATTTCGGTCAGCATCGCTCGTCAAACAGTTATCTCTACGGGCAATTGCGCGAAAAACGCGGATTGAATTACGGCGATTACGCTTACATCGAATATTTCCCTCGCGGAATGTATCAATTCGAGCCTGACCCGAATCTGGCGCGCTCGCAGCAGATTTTTCAAATCTGGATTCGTCCCGTCCAGCCGCAAAATGCGAATTTCGCCTTGCGCGCTACGCTTTACGAATTCGACAAACTGGTGAAGAACGGTTTGGACGAAAAAACTTTTGAAGAGACGCGCGACTTTTTGAGCAAATACACAAACATTTCGACGCAGACAAAAGACGCCGAACTCGGTTACGCGCTCGACAGCCGGTTTTACGGGATACCGAATTACAACCAATATATGAAAACGGCTTTGTCAAAGCTGACTCTGGCGGACGTTAATCGGGTGATAAAAACTCAATTGGGATCAAACAAAATGCGGATTGTAATGATTACCAAAAACGCCGAAGAATTACGCGACGCCATCGTGGGCAATAAACCGGCGATAATCACTTACGCATCGACAAAGCCGCAGGAAATCGTTGACGAAGACAAAATAATTTCAACTTATCCGATTCGTGTAAAAGCGGCAGACGTGAGCATCACGCCGGTCGGAAAAGTGTTTGAATAAGTAACTTGAGATAACTGCAAACAAAACACGAAAATTTATTTGTGTTTTGTTTGCACTGATACAATCTGCTGTGTTTTGATTTTGAAAGCAGCGATGAGAATGGTAAATGATGAAATAAAAAGCAATTTGTCTTTTATTCATCATTCACCATTTACCATATATTAGAAACTCTTTCTAAATAAATACGATGCGCGGATGAAAAACGTGCGACTGTTGCGCTCGAATCGCGGCTCTAATTGTCCGGTGTAGGGACTAAAACCGTTGTAATTAAAATTGTCGTTATAACCGGCGTAAAATGCGGTTCCGGGATTTGGATTCCAGCCCAAAAGCATTTGTCCGCTCGCGTTTGAATTCAGCGAATCATAATCCCAGCGAACGCGCGCAAATGTAAAGCGCGTGAACTGATACGTTGAACGCGCAGTAAAAATATTCGAATCAAACGCCGCACGTCCTGTGTCGCTGCGCGTCAAATGACTTCTTTGATATTCGAGCGAGATGCGAAACGGGTCGGTCGGTTTATACTCGACCCCCACGCCGAATTTGTATTGTTTGCCCGCGCCAGGGTCTTGTCCGGGATAACGCGGCTCCACGTTCCTCGGGTCGTTCGGGTCTATCGCCAATAGCCGCAGATATTCCAGATAATCAGCTTGATAACCGACAAACGCGCCGGACACGCGCGGAAAACGGTCGCCGCCGCCGAAATCGAAATCGAGCGCGTTGTTGATAAAACCGCCAGATAAGCCGAACGCAATTTTTTTGCTGGGTGAGCTTTCTAGATTAACGCTCGCGTATTGTTGCCACGTCGAGCGCTCGGACGAGCCAAAAAACGCTCCGTTACTTCTCGTCGGCGAACGTTTTAAGCCGAATTCTTCTTCAAAAACTCGTTCGTAGGACGCGCCCGTTTCTATATTCACGGAAGTGTTGCGCTGCAAGCTGAAACCGAAATTCGCTCCAATCACTTCGTCCTGCGCGCGTCCCTGCCAATCGTAATTCATTTGCAGAAACGGTCGAAAATTAAAGCGAATAATTCGTGCTTTCTGGTTTGCTTCGGTGCTGAAGCGTCCGGCAAGAAGAACATGATTAGTGTTCGTTCGACGCGTAAATCCGGCGTCTGCACGATAATCTTTCGTGCGTCCGTCGATTTGAATAAAATAACCGCGATTTTTTTCCGTGTAATCCAAATTCCAGATGTAACCGAAACCGTTGCCCGTACGGTAGTTATTGAACGGGCTGCCGAAAACGGTTACGCCGCCGTATGTGCCGCCCCCGCAGATTTCTCGATTGCGCTGCGCCTGCGCCGAATTTAACGATGGCTCGAATTCGTTGTTGAAAAAGCAGCGGCGCGAGTTTGTGCCCACAGTTTGAAAAGTTGTCGTCAGGCGCGGGCTGAGCTTGAAGCGTCCGTCGAAACCGCCCAAAAGGTTGTGTTGTTCGGGAAAGCCGCGGTAAGTGGCGAAAAACCCGACGTTATTTTCTTTACCGATGTCGCGCTTGAGACGCACGACACCGAACAGCGCGTTTTTGTCGAGAAATTCGTCAACGCGCGGACGAATTGACGGGTCGTTGCGGTCGTCTTCGTCATAATTTCCCGGCGCTTTGTCGGACGCGACCAAAAAACCGAATGAATTTTTGCCGACTTTGCCCGTCAATTTCGCGGCAATGTCCGGGTCAACAATTGTTCTCGAATAGAAAACGCGCAGCGGCGACCCAAAAATTTCCGCGCCTTCCAAAAAGAAGGGACGCTTTTCTTCAAAGAAAATCGGGAAACGCTGGTTTGCCGAAACGACCGGCGCATCTGCTTCGATTTCGGCAAAATCGGGATTGTATGCCGCGTCAAAAGTGATGTTTGGCGTAATGTTAAATTTAAAATTGACGCCGATGTCCTGCTTTATCGGCTGATTGACAAACCTTCCGGCATCGAGCAGTGAGTCGTTCGGATTTGTCGCCGGATTGTTCAAGATATAACGCGGAATCGTGCGAAAACGCCGTCCGGTTTCGCCGACCGTAATGCTCGGCACGATTTCCAGTGTGCGCTCGGTTTTTACCTCGTCGAGTCCGGTGATTTTGCCGTGTTTGATTAAAAGACCGGAAATATTTTTGTCATCCGGCATCCACGAATCGAATTCATCGTTGAGACGGTCAATGTTGCGAGCGGCATTAAAACCCCAGAATTTGCCTTTTCCCGCCGAATAGCGCAAGGATTTAAAGGGAATTTTTACTTCCACAGACCAGCCCCAATCTTCGATAACGCCTTTGGATTCCATTACGATGTCAACGGAAAAATCACTGCCTTGACCTTCGGTGTAAATTCCATCCTGCTGAATTCCATAAGGATTCCAGCCCAGAATGTAAGCGCGCCGCCGGTCGTCATAAGTGTCGAGCCAAACGCGCACGTTATCTTCGCCGAAAACATCGTCGCGTTTGGCGACCGTCGCGCGGATTTTGTCTTTTTCATCCCAACATCTAAAAGCGATATAAAGATTTTTCTCGTCGTATCCGAGCATCACTTCCGTAGGTTTTGACGCCGCAATGTTATCGCCCGGCGAAGTTTGAATAAAATCTTTAAGAATTTGCGCCGATTTCCAAATTTCATCGCCGAGTTTGCCGTCGATAACGGGCGACGCGGAAAATTTCGCAATCCTTACGGGAGTAGCCTTTTCCGAAGGAAGATTAATTTTCGATTCGCTCGCCGAGTTCGTATTCTCTTTAGGTTTCTCCAAATTGTTTTTCGCTGAAGTCTTGGTTTCGACAGCTTTGTCCGAAACATTCGTATCTGCCGGCTGCGCCTGGATATAAATCGCAAAAAATATAATAATCAAAAAAGGACAGAAAATTTTCATACTCGATCTCATTGGTTTAGCGGCTTTTTGTCTTACCTGTAATAAAGACGAAATAAAATGAAAAGTGTTAACAAAATCGCCGGAAAATTTCACGAAACTTTTTCATACTCAATCTCATTATTTATGAAAACGAATCAATTAAAACAGAAATCAAAGACGCTTATTTTATGTGACTGACTAAAACGCGAATTTGAAGAGAAAGTTTCAAAACTTGTGTCATACCACCGATTCTCGATTTGTGACGGAATTTTTTATAATTCCATTCTCTTCAAAGTCATTAAACGTATTTCATTTTTCATTTATTGTGTTAAACTCATCCGTGTTTGAATCTCCCGCCTTTGAAAACAAATAGCAAAACAAGCAAAGACAACAATTAACCTTTTATAAACATCTGATGAATTTACTTTATGAAGCGGATTTGATAGTTTTATACATTTGATTGACGCCGCCGCTTTACGGAGAACGAAATGCACTTAAAACAAACACGCTTACATATTCTGCCCAAGCCAAAAGACTTGAGCAGACAAGCTAAAACGGGCATCTCACTCCATTGCCATACCGAACATTCAAAGGAAATGCTCGCTTTTATCCCGCATTACGCCGATAAACTTCCCGTAATTTCTTATTTTTGGAACCGGGAGCGCGTAAAATATCAAAAACGCGAAGGCAAAGACATTGATTTTTCGGATGCTCACTGGTCGCCGCCGATGACCGTGCAAATGGTTTTTGAATCGGAAAAAACGCAGATTAACCAATTCGGTCTCGACGCCGTCACTTCGATCAGCGACCACGACAGCATCGACGCCAACCTGCAAATCAATGAAACGACGCCGAACGAGCAAGCGCCTATTTCGCTCGAATGGACGGTGCCGTTTTCATACGGATTTTTTCACGTCGGCGTGCATAATCTGCCAAAGGAACGTGCTGTCGAATTAACAAAAACGCTGCTCGATTACACTTTTACGGAAGCGAATCATAATGCCGAAAAGCTCGATGAGATGTTTTCGATGCTCCACGCAATACCGCAAGTTCTAGTCGTTCTCAATCATCCGCTCTGGGATATTGAAATCGTCGGCAAAGAGCAGCACAGGCTTTTGCTGAGGGATTTTATCAAAAGACACGGACGCTGGATTCACGCTTTTGAAGTCAACGGTTTTCGTTCGTGGTCGGAAAACAAAGCCGTCATTGAAATGGCGGAAGCGCTTGGTATTCCGCTGGTTACGGGCGGCGACCGGCACGGCTGCAAACCGAATACGGTTTTGAATTTGACCGACGCTAAAACGTTTTCCGAGTTTGCCGAAGAAATTCGCGTTGACAAGCACAGCGAAATTGTTTTGATGCCCGAATACAGCCAACCGCTCCATTCGCGTCAACTGCAATCGTTTTCCGAAATCTTAAGACACTACCCGGAATTTTCCGAAGGTCGCAAAAAGTGGTTCGACCGCGTTCACGTTGACACGGGCGACGGCGAGGGCTTGCGGAAACTTTCGGTGCATTGGGTTTACGGGGGTCCTTTGTGGCTTCGACTGGCGATTCGGACACTCGCAGTTTCCGGCAGCCCGCGTTTGCGCCCGCTGTTTCGTTATGCGATGAAACCTCAGGACGCCGTGCCGAAAGATGTTTCAAAAACGAAATTTGAGATTCCCGATTTGCAGGATATTACTACGACGAATCTTTCAACCGATACAATTTAGAAAAGCAGCTGCAAAATGCACAGAAACACGGTCGTGGCTTTAAGGTCAGTGTTTTTGCGTTGTTTGCGGCTAAACATTTTTTTGTGGAAAACAAAAATTTGCGCGTCGCCTTTTTCCCCGACTCTTTTTTAGAAGTTAACGGCGCGGCAATGACAAGCCGGAGGTTAGTCGGATATGCCAAAAAAAACGGCTATCCTCTTTTGTGTATCCACGCGGGCAAAAAAACCGCCGCCGCCAGAGACGGGAGCGTCAGTTATCTGTCGCTCAAACGCTCGCCCGTCTCTTTTAAGTTAGATGAAGATTTGGCTTACGACCCGCTTTTTCAGCGTCATACGAATCGCGTTTTGCGCGAATTGATAAAATTTAGCCCCGACCTTCTGCACATTACGGGTTTGAACGACGTGAGCATTATCGGCGCATATCTCGGCTGGAAAGCGCAGATTCCGCTGCTCGGCTCGTGGCATACGAACCTGCACGAATTCGCCGCGCACCGGCTGGCGAAAATGTTTCGATTTATGCCCGAAACCGCCGTTTCCAAGCTGACTAATTTTGCCGAAAGAAAAATCTTGGACGGTTCGGTTCTTTATTATAAAATACCGAAAGTCGTTCTGGCGCCCAATCGGGAATTAGTTGACTTGCTCGGCAGAGGCACTCGCAGAAAAGCTTTTCTAATGACGCGCGGCGTTGACACGGAAACTTTTTCGCCCGCGAGAAGAACCGCGAACGACAATGTTTTCCGCTTCGGTTTTGTCGGCAGACTTCGCGCTGAAAAAAACGTGCGGATGCTGGCTGATTTGGAAAAGGCGCTGATAAAGGCAGGCAAAACGAACTTTAAATTTTTAATCATCGGCGAAGGCAACGAGCGCGAATTTCTGGAAAAAAATCTGCAGCAAGTTGAATTTACGGGCTTTCTCGATGGCGCGCAATTGTCCGAAGCCTATGCTAATATGGACGTTTTCGTGTTTCCTTCCGAAACCGACGCTTTCGGCAACGTCATCCAGGAAGCAAACGCTTCGGGCGTTCCGGCAATCGTAACAAATCAGGGCGGACCGAAATTTATCGTCCGGCATAATGAAACGGGATTCGTCGCCCAAAACTTTGATGAGTTCGTGAAATTCTCGCTTGAGTTGATGAATAATCCAGAGAAACTGGCGAAAATGAAACGGGCGGCGTACGAGTTTGCGCAATCGCGTTCTTGGGATTCTGTTTTTGAAAAAGTTTATCAAGCCTACGCAGAGTGTCTTAGAATTCACCGCGAAGATTTGAAAGCAAATGCCGCCTCTTCAGCCGCGTCTTCGATATGAAAGAAATAACATTTGATACCACGCCGCCGCTTGCTACTGCTGCTGTTCCGACAAAGACGATTAGTGAAGCCTTGAGCGGCGTTTGGCGCGACCCGGCGCAGCTTATCCGGCACTGGAATTACAAAGGCGCAATTATGAGCGGCAGCCTGCGCGCGCCGATTTTTCTGATTACTTATCTGGTCGGACGCGAAAGCATAAAACTCGCGCTCGGTGCGGCATTCGCGCAGTTTGTTTTTCGCTTTATTTTTGCAGGAGTCGGCGGCGCGCTGATTCAAGCGTTTCGTCGTGTCGAACCGGCTTGGAAAGCCCTTCTTGCGATTTTGCTAATTGTTCCGGTCATCAGCCACGTTTTCGAGTTTTTGGTGCAGACCGGTTTCGCGCATTTTACTCAAACCGGCGATCATACGGACGTAGCGATTATTCGCTCGGTTTGCATATCAATTTTGTCGGCTTTGTTCAGCTTGTTTATTATGCGGCGCAACGTAATGATTGTCGGCGAAGCGGAAAGCAAATCAATCTGGAGCGATTTGGCTCATTTTCCCGTTTTGATTTTCGAGTTCATAATGTTCATACCGCTTGAAATTATTAGTATGTTGCGGCGCGGCGATTATCTACGCGCTCTGGCAAGCGTTTCGGCGTTCGGGATTTTCGCCGAACTCGTCGGCTGGGCAATCGTCAATAAACCTTACTGGACATACAGCAAAGGCAAGATGAGCGTCGCGTCGTTCTGGGGAATTGATGGAATTATTCTTTTGTTGATATGCGTCGGATTGGCGGCAATTGTTGTTCGTCGAAACGCAAAATCATCTGGAAATGTATGATTGAAATATCATTTCCGGTTAAAATTAACGGTACTGCCGGCACGCAAACGAATCGAGAATTTTTTAAAGACAGCCAGTGATAAACAAACCTCTCAAATCAGTTCATATCACGAATTATTACCACAAGAATTCGGGCGGTATCAGCACATCTTACAACAATCTGCTCGCCGCCGCCGAACGTCATCGGCGATATATTCGCCTGATTGTGCCGGGCGAACTGGAAGAAATCGAGCAGGTCAACGAATTTGCAAAAATTTATTATGTTCCCGCCAAATTCTCGCCCGTTTTCGATAAACGCTACCGGATAATGATGCCCTGGCAATATATGCCGGACGGCTCAACCATCCGCAAAATCCTGCTTGCGGAGATGCCGGACATAGTCGAAGTTACAGACAAATACACGCTTTCAATGATGGGCGCGATGATACGCATCGGCAAATTTCGACAGCTCGGACGCCCGATGCTCGTGCATTTTTCCTGCGAGCGAATGGACGATAATGTGGCTTCTTTTATGACAAAAGGCGCGGCGGGAAAATGGCTTTCGCATCTTGTTATGGGCGCGTATAATTTCGCTTCCTATGATTTTCACATTGCAAACTCGGCATACACGGCGCAGGAATTTTACGAATCAATCGAAGCCGAAAGCAATTCACCGATTTCCAGACGGCTTTTAAATTTTTCATGGCGTTTTTTCAAAGCGGCAAAAGTTCCCGTCAGCGAACGTATTTTTGTTTGTCCGCGCGGCGTTGACTCTGAAAGATTTAATCCAAATCGAAAATCCGATCGTGTAAAACGCGAAATGCGCACGCGCGCCGAAATTCCCGAAAACTCAATTGTTTTGCTTTACGCGGGCAGAATTTCGCCGGAGAAAAATATCGGACTGCTAATTGAATTGATGGAAATTCTGGCAAAAGATGGCGAAAAAGATTTTCGTCTTTTAGTTGCGGGCGCGGGACCGCAAAGCGATTGGCTGAAAGCAGAAACCGAAAAGCGTTTTCCAAATAAAGTCGTTTTGCTCGGTCATCTCGATAAAGAAACTTTGGCAGATTATTACGCCAACGCGGACGTTTTCGTTCACCCGAACCCGCGTGAACCGTTTGGCATCGCGCCTTTAGAAGCGATGGCTTCCGGTGTTCCGACGCTTGCACCGAACGCGGGCGGGATTCTGTCTTACGCGATAAACGAAAACGCCTGGCTCGTCGAACCGACGGCGGAAAATTTTGCCGGGGCGGTGCGCGAAATTGTTGAAAATCCACAGTTAAAAGAAGAAAAAATCGCCGCAGCTTTGCAGACGGCGCGAAGCAACACGTGGGAAAAATCAACCAATCGTTTGCTTGCAACATACGATAAAGCGTTCGATTACTTTCAAAAACATAAGGAACTTTTCGCTTACAGTGAAAAGCCGGAAAATTTTGATTTTGCGGCAGAATTGTTGAAAGATTAATTTAGCCGCGAATAAACACGATGGGACTCGAAAATAAATTTGTGCATTTAGTGTTTGCTGTCGATTTTATTTAAGGATTTCATTTAAAGATGCTTGAATTAGTTTTTGCCAACTTGAAAACGCGCCCGTTTCGTACGCTGATAAGCATCGTCGGCGTTGCGCTCGGTGTCGTTTTGGTCGTTTTGTTCACCGGTTTGGCGCGCGGAATGTCTAACAATATGGCGCAGCGCGCCTTCAACTTAAAAGCGGAAATCCTTTTTACGCGCGCGGGCGCAATGAATCTAACAAGTTCGAGCTTGAATGTCAGCACAGCTTACGCTCCGAAGCTGCTTGAAATAGAAGGCGTCCAATCAGTTGTGCCGGTCGGTCGATACATCACGTCGAATGCGAAGGCAACCTGGGGACTCGAACAGATTGACGGCGTCGAATGGCAGCCGTTTGCCGAGATGAACAAAATGCAAATCCGGCAAGGTCGCGCCGCAACAGCCGACGATGAAGTGATTTTAGACGAGCGCAAAATGCTCGACGAGAAATACAAACTTGGCGACGGAATCGAGCTTTTCGGGAAACCTTATAAAATTGTCGGAGTTTTTGCGCCGCCTTCGGGAGCGCGCATAAAAATGTCGCTTGCCTCACTGCAAGGCGCTTTGCAAGTGGAAAATAAATGCACATATATTCTGGTCAAACTCAAAGACGGCACAGATGCCGACGAAGCCGCACGGCGAATAGACGAAATGTTGCCGGGCAATAAAATAAATTTAACGCGCGATTTGGTCATTGACCAGCAAGAGAGAGTTCCGGCTTTAAATTTGTTTTTGCGCGTTCTGGTCGGTTTGGGCGCGACCGTCAGTACGATTTTCGTTCTGCTTTCGATGTATACGACGATTACCGAACGGCGCAAGGAAATCGGCATCTTAAAATCTCTCGGCGCGTCAAAGTCTTTTATTATCAAAGTCATCGAAGGCGAAGCGTTTATGATTGGTATTTTCGGCGTGCTTTTCGGCTTCGTCGTTTCATTCTTAGCTTCATATTTGATTACGAAAAGTTTCGACGATTTGCAATTTGAATTCAGCCGAGGCTGGATTTTAACGGCGATTGCAATTGCCATCGGCGGCAGTCTCGTCGGCGCGCTCTATCCGGCGTGGCGCGCGTCCGACATTGATCCGGTTTTGGTTTTGACGAACGAATAATGGTGAGTGGTGAGTGGTGAATGTAAGAAATTATCTTTTCATTCACCTTTCACCACTCACCATTACTTAATGATTTCTTCGATTTCCTTTTGCAGCGTTTCTCTCTCGACCAGCAATCTCAGGAACAGCGCGCGCTGGCGAAATAAAATCCACGTTGCTTTGAGCCAGACGCGCATATCAACTAAGGTTTCAAACGAGCGCAGCGCGACGTAGCCGCACAAAATCGCAATCGGAACGGAAAGAAGAGCAAACTGCCAGCCGAAAAACCAGAAGACAACGGCGGAAACAACGAGCCACGTCAGCGGCATAAACACCATCGCGGCAAGGATTTTGTAGGTCGAGCCGGCTTCGTCCGCGCCGTGTGTTTTAAACATCAAACCGATGAGATTGGAAAAAAGATACGCGGGCGAATGTATGATTGCGCCGACAATCGAAAGCGGCGCGAGCAGAATTAAAACAATTTGCCGCAAAACCAAATAACGAAAAACATACGCCGTCGGGTGCTGCAAAACCGAAAGACTCGTCGCCGTTACGCCGCTCGTTGCCAGTTCGCTTTCGTATCGTTGGATTTTTTCACTTAGTTCGCGCATCTTTTCGGGATTGTTTTGTCCGAGCAGACGATATTTTTCCGCTAAATCTTGAAGACGCAAAAAACTTTGTGACAAGGTTTGTTTGAAAAGCAGATTTTCATAGACAGAAGAAAAAAGCGCTTCGGCTTTGAGAACCGTGTCGAGTTCTTCTGCTGTTTCGAGATTTAAGGTGACGTATCGCAAAGCCGTCTCAATGCGGTCGGTTAATTGCCGCACGGCTTCGCGCGGCGGCTCGCCGTTTTTGTCCAGTTCGACCGGCTCGACATCGAACGTTTCGCCGTAACGAATCAACGCTTCGCTGCGAAAAGCGGTTTTGGATGTGTAGTAAAGCCCAACCGTCATTATTTTCAAACCCTTTTCGGCTAAATCATTCCGGCGAGCAATCTGTTTTGAATTTTGAATCGTGGATTTTGAATCGACTTCACCGTTTCCCCTAATACCGAGTGCGCCGAGAGCAATGCGCGCCGCGCCGGTTTTCAAAGGCTGCAACTCGGTTTCGTCATGCGAGATGCCTTCCGGGAAAATTGCAATACAGCGATTTCGGGCGAGCAGTGCACGGCAAACTTCAAACGTCCCGAAGTTTTTTCGCATCTCCAAATTCGCATCAATCTGTCGATAAACCGGCAAAACTTCGAGCGCGCGCATTAGAAATGCGGCGGATTTCATTGAAAAAATTGTGGATTTCGCCAGAAAAGAAACGCGGCGCGCTAAGGAGACATAAACAAGTGCCGGGTCAATCAAACCGTTCGGATGGTTGAGAACAAAAATTACGGCGCCTGACCGCGGAACTTTCTCGATGCCCGTCGCTTCGATACGCCGAAAAAAAAGCCGCAGCGCAATGGAAATTATGGCGTGCAGAACGCGGCGAAAAAGCGTGCCTTTGCCGAGAAAAATCATTTCCCAAAGCCGCAGAATTTTTACGCTTTCCGGCTTTTCGGAACGATGATTTTGCTTTTCGGATTTTTCCAATTGTTGTTCGGTTGAGTTAAGTTTTCGCCGATTGCCGCTAAACCAATGGCAATTTATCAAGTATTGATGCAGTCTTGTAAAAGGTAAAAAGTTTATGGATTTTTAATTATATCCGTAAATTTTCACCTTCGATTTTTCGCTAATTTAAGAGGGCGATTCGACTTCAACGTCTTCGTCGTCATAATCGCCTTCTTCGCCGAATTCCCAGCCGTCATAAGTTTCAATCGCGTATTCTTCGGCGAGTTTGGCAAATTCGACGTTTCTCTGCGCCAGAGATTCGGGCGTATGCAATTCTACTTTATCAATGTGCAGCAGATATTCGCCGGTTGATTCGTCCGTGTCTTCATCGCCGAGTTCGTAAATGCCGATGAAATCGTAACCTTCTTCTTCGAGACGCTCGCCGAGATTTTCCAACTTTTCCGCGTCCGTGTCCACGAAATAAAAGCTGTAAAGCATCGGTTCATCGATTTTCCAATTGTCTTCGCGCATCGCGGCGGCAAAAATTTCTTTTATTCCCTCGATTTGCGATTCAGTGTCTTTAAATTCCATTGTTACTCCTCGTCGTCTCCGGCGATGTGCGCGATGTCCGAAGACCTATCCGAATAATCTTGAATCGCGCCGATGCCGCTTGTCGGTTCTGAATCTTCATAATTTTCGAGCGAATAGTCTTGTCCAGTTTTCTGTCGTTTTTTGCCGCCGGAAATCGCGTTCATATCTTCGTCGGAAACCGTGCCGTCTCCGCCCGGAATATCACGCCCCGTTTTAGTTGTGTCCTTTGCTCTGTCAATAAATATGTCGTCATTTTCCTGTGCCATTTTTTTCTCCCTTAAAGTTAAAATTTGAAAACTTATCTCAATACTTTGTTCTGCTCAATTTTTTTACAAACCAATTATGACCGTCTGCTAAGATAAACGAAATCCTGTTGTCAGAGTTGTTCCGACAATTCTAATTTTTGTAATATTCGGCGGTCCTTCATAACCGCGATACGTTTCGATTATCACGATTGCCCCGCGCGGCTCGAACGGACTCAGCAAACTGCCGGAAATCTCCGCATTCCTAAAAGATTCATATTTCTTCGGGTCAAATTTTTTTGCGTAAATCGTTTTTCTTCCCTTTTCCTTTGAAATTAACTGCAAAATAACATTACCCGTCACTGCGTATTCATTATTAACCGTTACGTTGACCTTAATTTCAGGAGTCAGCACATCTTTCTTATAATTGATTGCAGGATTTTGCAAAGCAAACTGCTTTTGCGCCCTGATGCGGTATTGAGCCAGTTTTTGAGAAAACTCTTTCTGATTTTTTGCCCAATACTTTTTGAGCGTAACTTGAGAGTTTCCGTCGCTGTTATAACTGCGTTCCCAAAGAATTTTGTCAGTCCGCAAATCCTGAATGACCAATTTCGCAAAATAGCAGCCGCATGCTTCGTCGGCAGGTTCGACATAGAAAGCGAATTTGCCGTCTTTTGACCAACCGATTGGATAAAACTTTTCCCTCAGCAAAATCCCTTTTTTCTCTTCTTCGACGGCATTTTTGTCGCCTTTCAACATTAGTCGCGTCGGTTGAGCGTATAAAACATTTGATTGTTTGCCCTGCGCTTTACAGGGAATTTGCCCGAACAAAAATATTGCGAAAAGCGCGATTGCCGGAACATTTATTTTTCGCGGCAAAATGAATTTGTCTTTCATAAAATTACTTTTCGGCTGTGTCCTATTTAACAAAATAGCCTGATACGCGCCATTCTCCATCCGCGTCTTTCATTGGCACAACTGTTTCCGTGCCGTTTTTTTTCTGCTCAAAAGACGTTTCATATTCGACAACGACATACTCTCCGTCCGGCGCGCCAGGCAATTCCTTGGTGTATCGTTTGGATTTCAATTTACGAGAGACGACTTTTCCAAGCGGAACCTGCGCCGACGCTAAAGAAGATTTCCATTGCTCTGAGGTAACGGCGGTTTTGAATAAAGATGCGGCTTGATTCCAACTTTCGCCCGCATCGTCGTTATCAATTAGAGCTAACCAGTTTTCGGCGGCGGTTACGGCGGACTGTTCAGCGATTTCGCTGTGTTTCCGTTCGGGTCGCATGTGCGGGAAAAGAATCACGTCGCGGATTGAATGGCGATTTGTAAGCAGCATAACCAATCTATCAATCCCGATGCCGATTCCGGCGGCGGGCGGCATTCCGTAAGCGAGTGCGCGGATGTAATCTTCGTCCATCACCATCGCTTCGTCGTCGCCGGTTTCGCGTTCGCGCATCTGGTCGGCGAAACGCTCATATTGTTCCTGCGGGTCGTTGAGTTCCGAAAAACCGTTGGCGCATTCCATCCCGTTGATAAACAATTCAAACCGCTCGGCAATCTGCGGATTCTCCGGCGACGCTTTCGACAAAGGCGAAATTGATTTCGGGTAATCAATGATGAATGTCGGTTGGATTAATTTTTCTTCAACTGCGTCTTCAAAGATAGTCACTAAATCCCGCGCAGATTGTTCAGCGGTGTTTTTTAAATAGCCAAGAGTTTGCTGCGCTTCTGCAAGGGATTCCTGCCAGAGTTTTTTTGGTCTGTTAAATATCTGTTCGCGGTATGACTTACCTTCTTCTTCCGTCATCGCTACCAATTGCCACTGTCCGGTTCGCTCAGCTAAGGCGGCTTTGTTTTTTGTCGCGGCAATGACCAGAGCGCGTAATTTTTCTGCATTGTTCAACCATGAAATATCATATTCTTCGCCGAGAAAGTCATTGATTGAATAACCAAGACTTGTGACTTCGGACAAAGTTCGGTGAACTGCCTCTTTCATCGAGATTCTTTCAAACTTCGAAAAATCAATCTCCTTCTCGCCGGATTTCACCTGCAAACTTCCGCCTGTAGCTTTCTTTACTGCTTCCTGAATCATTTCTTTGGCGAATTTCATCATCCCGTTCACGTCCATATACGCGCAATAAAATTCGAGCATCGTAAATTCGGGATTGTGGCGTTGCGAAAGACCTTCGTTGCGAAAGTTTCGATTCAGTTCATAAACCCGCTCGAAACCGCCGACGGTCAGGCGTTTCAGATAAAGCTCCGGCGCGATGCGGGCGTATAAATCAATGTCTAAAGCGTTGTGATGCGTCTTAAAAGGCTTTGCCGCCGCGCCCGTCGCTTTCGGCGTGAGCATCGGCGTTTCGACTTCGATAAAATCGTGGTCGTCCAAATAGCGGCGCATTCCGCTGATTAATTTCGCACGGCGTTCAAAAACTTCTCTGGTCGTCAAACCGTCGTGTTCGACTTGCAGGCTCGACGCAATCAAATCGGCGTAACGAAAACGTCTTTGAAGTTCCGGGTCGCTGATACCGTGCATTTTGTCGGGCATCGGCAACATTGCTTTTGATAAAAACTGGATTGTTTCGACGTGAACCGAAAGCTCGCCCGTTTTTGTTACAAACAAATATCCTTCGACACCGATAAAATCGCCGTGGTCGAGAAAATTAAAAAGTTCCCACGCCGCATTTTCCGCTTCGATAACTTTTCCCGTGTCGTTGCTAATAGCTTTCGCATCTTGCTTGCGAACGTAGATTTGCAAACGTTCGGCGCCGTCCGACAAATGAACGAACGCCGCTTTTCCCATCACGCGCGGCGGAACGGCGAGGCGTCCGGCAACACGAACTCGAAGTTGGTTCAATTCTGCGTTTGCCGCGTCGCGCTGTTCGTCGGAAGGCTTTTCATTTTCGGCTAATTGCGAAATATGCGAATCGGCAATCGGGCTGGCAAACGCGACAACGCGCGTTATCGTATCTTCTTCGCCGGTTATACGCGAACGTTCAAATTTATTCGGATAGACGTTTCCGACAATCGCGCGTAACTTTTCCAGGTGTTCTCGACGCGCTTCAGTCTGGTCGTTCGGCTCGATAATTTGGTCGAATTCGAAAATACTCATAATATTTGTTTTAATAATGAAGAAAGATTATAAACCACAGACCGATTTTTGATAATCGTTAATTGTTAATTGTTAATTGAAATCGCCGCTTTTACAATTTACTATTAACGATTAAACATTAACCGTAAACGAAATGAGTTTTCCGTCCGAATCAAAAAGCGAATTCGAGCGTCTGCGCGGCGAAATCGGCACAGGCGCGCGCGTGATTTCCCTGAGCGGTTTAACTTCAATTGCTTCGCGCGCCTTTGTTCTGTCCAAGCTGCAACGTGAGACGAAAAAAACTTTTGTCGTCGTCGCCGATTCAAATAAAGAGTTAGAAACGTGGACGTGCGATTTGAATTTCTGGCAAAACTCAATCCGAAATCAAAATTCTGCCAACTCACAACTTTTAGCCTTGCCTTCTTTTGAGTCCGACGTTTATTCGGGCGTCTCGCCGCATGCGGAAACTTTGGAAACACGCGCTCTGGCATTGTGGAGTTTGTCTCAGAACCAGCCTGATTTTGTGGTTGCTTCCATTAAATCTTTGATTACAAAAACAATTTCCCCCGTGGAAATGCGCTCTCTCGGCGCGGTTTTAAAACGCGACGAAGATTTTGCGCCTGAAATTCTGCTTGAAAAACTTATTGCAAGCGGTTATGTCCGCGAAGAGCCTATAAAAGCGGTCGGCGAATTTTCCGTTCGCGGCGGAATCGTTGATGTCTGGTCGCCGCAGGCGGAAAATCCGGTGCGCGTTGAATTTTTCGGCGACACGGTTGATTCAATTCGTGAGTTTGACGCGGAAACGCAGCTTTCGACCGTTCAATTAAAAGAAATTTCCATTGCCCCAATGCGCGAATTCGCTGCAACCGCGCAGGATTTTAAGGATTGGGCATTTTTCGCGCGCGAAAGATTTGCGGACGAAAGATTTTCCCGCAACTTGCTCGACAGAACGCAATTTGCCGACGAAGGTGAAGATTTTTCCGGCTGGGAATTTTTGATTCCGCTTGTAAAGTCGCGCGAGTCGAGCGTTTTTGATTATTTGAAAGATTGTATTTTTATTGTCGATGAACCATCTATTGCGGAAAATTCGCTATCGCTTTTTTACGAAAATCTCGAAAAACGCTTTGCTGAAATTACCGAAGCCGACGACATCGGTTTAGAGCCGAACGAATTATTTTTAAACGCCGAAGAATTGCGCGAAAAGTTACATAAACACAGACGAATCGAACTCCGAACGCTCGGCAAATCGGCGTCGGCAACCGATGAAAGTTTAGCGTTTGAAAACGAAAATCCCGAAATTCAAATTGGCAAAAACAAAAGCGAAAGCAAACCGCTTTTTCTTTTTTCGACGGCTGAAATCGAGCGCGAATTTTCGCTTTCGTCTCGCTCGACGCGGAAGTTTCACGGCAATTTAAAAGATTTTGCCGAAGAGTTCAAAGTTCAAAGTTCAAAGTTCAAAACCGAAACTCGCAATTCGCTCATCGTTTTGCAATCGCATGGACTCGCCGAACGATTGACGGAAATTTTGCGTGATTACGATGTTTCCGCGCCGCCCGATTCCCTGCTTGTCGGCGATTTGTCAGGCGGTTTTGAAATTCCCGCGTTTGATTTGACGGTTTATACGGAAAGCGACATTTTCGGTGAAAATACGCAGCACGAATATCAAAAGCCGCAGCCGAAATCCAGAGGCAAATCTCAAAAATCAAAAAGTGCCGCTTTCGTTTCGGACTTCCGCGATTTGAAAGCAGGCGATTACGTCGTTCACGTTGACCACGGAATCGGGCGTTTTGAAGGTTTGCAGACTTTGCAGACCGGCGGTTTATCGCGTGAATTTATGCTCCTTATTTACGCCGAAAATGCCAAACTTTTCGTGCCGGTCGAACGCCTTGATTTGGTTTCGCGTTATTCTTCGGGTGAAGCGACAACACCGACTTTAGACCGTTTGGGCGGTTTGGGATGGCAGAAAACGAAGGCAAAGGCAAAACGCGCGATGCGTGATATGGCGGACGAATTGTTGCGCCTGTATGCCGAAAGAAAACTCGTGGAAGGTTTTGCGTACTCGGCGGATACGCCTTGGCAGGAAGAGTTTGAAGACGCTTTTCCCTATCAATTGACTGTTGACCAGGCAACGGCGATTGACGACGTAAAAAGTGATATGCAGACAGCCGTTCCGATGGACAGATTGATTGTCGGCGATGTCGGATACGGCAAAACTGAAGTTGCGATGCGCGCCGCTTTCAAAGCCGTGATGGACGGAAAACAAGCCGCTATTTTAACGCCGACGACGATTCTTGCGTATCAGCATTCTGAAAGTTTCAAACAAAGATTTGCTGCATTTCCCATCAAAATCGAACTGTTGTCGCGCTTTCGCTCCGCGAAAGAACAAAAGGCAGTTGTCGAAAAAGCCGAAAAGGGCGAAGTTGATATTTTAATCGGAACGCACCGGATTTTATCAAATGATGTAAAACTGCCGAAAATCGGGCTTGTGGTTGTTGATGAAGAACAGCGTTTCGGCGTGGCGCACAAAGAGAAATTAAAGCAGTTAAAAAAGAAAGTTGACGTTTTAACTTTGTCTGCTACGCCGATTCCGCGCACGCTGAATATGTCGCTTTTGGGGATGCGCGATATGAGCGTGATTGAAACGCCGCCGCGCGACCGGCTGGCAATAAATACGCAGGTTGTGCAATTTTCCGAAGGCGTTATCAAATCGGCAATCGAACTGGAACTTGCTAGAAACGGTCAGGTTTTTTTCATCCACAACCGTGTCGAAACCATCGAAGCGATTGCCGCGCTCGTGCAAAAAATCGTGCCGAACGCGCGCATCGCCGTCGGACACGGGCAGATGAACGAAAAAGAGATGGAAAACGTGATGCTCGATTTTGTTGATTATAAATACGACATTCTGGTCGCTACAACGATTATCGAAAACGGCATTGACATTCCGCGCGCCAACACGATTATCATCAATCGCGCCGACAATTACGGTCTTTCACAGCTTTATCAACTGCGCGGTCGTGTCGGGCGTTCAAACCGCCGCGCTTACGCTTATTTGTTGATTCCGAGCGAATTGGAACTAACACCGATTGCGCGGCGGCGTCTTTCTGCGATTCGTGAATTCTCTGATTTGGGCGCGGGTTTTCGCATTGCCGCTTTAGATTTGGAACTGCGCGGCGCGGGAAATATTTTGGGCGGTCAGCAATCCGGTCAACTCGATGCGCTCGGTTTTGACCTTTACACGAAAATGCTCGAACGCACAATTGCCGAATTAAAAGGCGATGAAATCGAAGACGAAACGAGCGTTTCAATAAATCTCGGCATAGACGTTTCAATTCCGAACGATTACATCAACGAAACGAGCCAGCGTCTGCGCACTTACAAACGAATTTCTTCCGCCGATTCGGAAGAAATTTTGCGGCAAATTTACTCGGAAATAAATGACCGTTACGGCAAAATGCCCGCGTCTGTTGAAAATCTATTTGAGTATGCACGCCTCAGAAAATTAGCCGAACAAATGCACGTCGTTTCGGTTGATAAAACCCGCGACGGCATTGCCGTAAAATTAAGCGAAAACGCGCGTGTCGCGCCCGAGAAATTGTTGCAGTTTTTAGCCGAAAATGAAGGTTCCGGCTTTTCTCCGGGCGGCGTTTTGAAAATCAATGCTGCTGAAGAAAATTTGATTGAAACCGCAAGGCGAGTTTTGGACGGTATTAAAGTCGCCGAATAAATTTTCCGCGCGGCAGAGCCGCGAGGTATTGAATCGGAATTTTTTATTTTCCTTATTTCCGTAGCAGAGCTACGGGGAATTAAACCTATAAGGAACGATTAAAAATTCAAACGATAATTTAAGTTTGTAAAGCAAATTTATATTGCAGTCTGCCAATTGAAAAAGGCAGAAATTCGAAATTGAATTTTTGCCTTTCTACCTTTTACTTTCGCCTTACGAATCCTGTCCTTTTTCGCTCACCGGACGTTTTTCGGTCGATGCAGGCGGCGTTGTAGTTTTTGGAGTTGCAGCCGGTTTTGCCGGAGCCCTTTCCGTTTTCGGAGCCAGCGGCGTTGGCGTCGGTTTCGCATTTGCCGCCGGAGTTTGCGCGTTCGGTGTCGGCGAAGGCTGCGCCGTATTTGCTGCGGGCGAAGGCGTTTTTCCACCTTTCGGCGTTGCCGTTGGCGCAGGCTGCCCGTTTGTGTTTGTATTGGAATTAACCGGCACGCGCTCGTAAATTACGCCGTCTTGCATGAATATACTGTTTGAATTTCCCGGAATCGTATAGATTTGTCCGGGAGGACCAATCGGCATCGGCGGAGGCGCACCCGCAGGAGGCGCACCGCCGCGCGCCCACGGGTCATATCCACCGCCGCTGGACATAATTTGCGGTATCATCACATTTGCGTTTCCCGCCATTTCTGCTGAAGGATACGGTATATTTGCCAAACCTTGCTCGCTCGTTCCGGTCGCCGGATTCAGAGGTTGAACCGGTTGACCGTTGACGTCTGTCTGCAACTGCGTCGGGACATTGGTTTGCTTGACGGAAGTCGCGTAAATTAAACCGACGGCAAGCAGAGAAATTCCCGCCAAAACGACAAACGCTGTTTTCCACAAATTATTCGTTGCATTGTCGGTCGCGTCTGCAGCAATCGGCGTGAGAATCGTTTGCGCGCCGCCTACATTGTTTGACGCTCGATTCAAAGCATTGGCGAATTCGCTTGCCGTTTGATAACGCATTTCGGGGGTTTTTGCCAACGCTTTCAACACAACAAATTCAACGTCTTCCGGTAAATCGCTGCGATAAGCGGAAAGCGGCGGCGGCGGATTTTCCGCTTGTCTGCTTATCAAAGCAGCGGCGTTTTCCGCTCTGAACGGAACTTCGCCCGCCAGCATTTCATAAAAAATCACGCCTAGCGCGTAAACGTCCGAGCGTTCATCCGATTCTGTTTCGGAAGCATTTTGTTCGGGCGAAAGATACTCCAAATTTTTCAAAACCGTTTCATCTTCGAGCGCAAAATCTTTCTTTGATTTGACTGAACCGAAATCCAGAATCTTGACGGTTTCCGGGTCGGCAGGCGTTTGTGCGAGCAAAACGTTCTCGGCGTTTAAGTGTTGGTGAACGACCCCGCCAGCGTGCGCGGCAGCGAGCGCGGCGGCGATTTGCCAGGCAATGCGAACGGCGCGGTTAAGCGAAAATTTTCCTTTGCGGGCAATTGCTTCCTTCAGAGTTTCGCCGGTTGCATCTTCCAAAATCGTGTAAACCGTGCCGCCGGCATCCGTGCCGAAATCCGTTACGTTTAAAATGTTCGGATGAGAAATGCGCGAAACGATGCGCGCTTCGGCGGAAAAATCCTTCACCGTATTTTCATCGGCGGTGAGCGCGGGCGAGAGAATTTTCACGCTTACGGGCTTATCCATCAAAAGATGCGTCCCGCGATAAATTCTGCCTAAACCGCTCTCGCGCAATTCCGAATCAACGCGGTATTTGCCCGCCAAAATTTGTCCGATAAATTGGTCAATCATATATTCATTCAACATTCAAGATTTATCATTTATCAAACCGATACGATGCCGAAGCGTATTTATTGGTTTATTGATAAATGATAAATGATAAATGAAAAAGCGGGCAAAGTTTTGAAAACCTTGACCGCAAAAGTTTGAAAATCAAATTTAGAACTATGTCACTTTGAGAAACACGAGCAGCAGCGCAAACAAAACGAGTGATTCGATAAGCGCCAGAGCGATAATCATCAATGTCTGGATACTGCCGACCGCGCCCGGATTGCGAGCCGCGCCTTCTGCCGCACGCGAACCGACCAAGCCTTGACCGATGCCCGCAAGTCCTGCCGCCAGACCGAAACCGATAAGCCCTAAACCTGCGCCTATGGCTCTCGAAGAAGTAACGGTTGATTCATTGTCGGCTGCGCCTTGCGCGAAAACCATTGTCGAAAGAATCAACAAAGCTGTAACGCTGAAAAAGATATTTTTGTATTTATTCATTTTAGTCTCCTAATTTAGTTTTTTAGTTTGAGACTTTCGGGCAATTTTGCTTTCCGCGTAAAAATCCGCTTTGTCTGTTATGATTTCGCCTGACTTCCGGTATGCAATCCGCTGTCTTGGGAGACGCGGCGCTCCTGTAATCGTGTCGGCACAATTGCTATAAAATGCAGATTTTCAAACGTTAAAACATAATTGCTTTCGTGTCTCTTAAGAAAATTATCAAATGTTCTTTGAATTAAAAATCAATCCAAAATTTAAAATCGTTAGACGTGCGCCGTCGCAAGCGCTTCGCCTGTTTCGGACGAATGTACGCCTCCGTGTTTATCGTCGTGCGGCGCGTGCGAAACTTCGCTGATGTAAATCACCGAAAGCAAGGTGAACACAAACGCCTGCACGAAAGCGACGAAAAGCGCCAGCGGCAAAAGCACGACCGGAACGAGAAACTGCGTAAACGGCGGATACATATTGGCGATGGTCTCGCTGATTTTTTCGTCGGCAAACATATTGGCGAAAAGCCGCACGCCGAGCGTCAGAGGTCGAATAGAATTACTGACCAGCTCGATGCCGAAAATCAAAACCGTGATTAAAAACATATACCAGGGCAGTTTCGGTCCCGCAAAATGCGCCAGATGGTTTTTGAGTCCGTTCTCTTTTATCCCGATGTAGTTATAATAAACAAAAGACGCAATGCCGAGCGCAAAGGTAACGCTGGTTGAAGCCGTCGGCGCCATAAACAGCGGAAAAAGTCCCATCAAATTTGAAATCAAAATCAAAACGGCGAAGGTCGCCACGACCGGAAAATATTTAAAGCCGTGTTCGCCGATGACGTTGACGACCAAATCGCGCAAAGCCAGATACCCGGCTTCGAGCGTAAGCTGCCCTTCGTGCGGGTCGTCTTCTGAGAGTTTGCCTTTGAAAATCCAGATTGCGACAAGCGTTAAAATGCACGCAATCAAAAACATTATCGTATACCACGGAATCGCGTTCTCCGGTGTATATTTACCGAACACGGCTTCAGCGTTTGAGCCGAACAGACCTAGAAATTTATCCCAAATCGGTTTTGTATAAGTAACCTCAAAATGATGAAGCGGCTCGCCCAAATAATGATTGATAAACTCAACGATAAGCGGCGAATGATGTTCTTCCGCTGCTGCGGCTTCTGCAAATAAAAACATAACTTTATTTCTTGAAAACGGATAAAAATAAAAGTATAAAAGCCTCGACAATAATCGCAAACGCGAAACTCGCCAAACCCAATAACACGGCGATTATCGGCAAGACTTTTGTCAAGAAAACAATTAGTAAAAGCGTCCCGAACGCCAGATAACGCAAAAAGTATATGCCGCCAAAAAATCTCGGTCTCTCGCCCGCAGAAACGGCTTTATCAAAAATGCCGCGAAGCGAGTTTTTCAGCCAGTAATAATTGACCAAAGATAAACCGCCGCCAAACAAAACACCCGCGCCAAACTCCCGCGAAACAAAGATAAAACCAAGCAAACCGCCGAAAATCGTTACCGCAGCCATCGCCCACAAAATCCGACGGTGCGAAACGAGCGCGGCAGCATTGGCATCAATAACGTCGCTTTGTTGTTCTGTCTCTACAGGTTCGGAATTTCCGCTCATTGCGAAACAAAGATTTTACAAAGAAAATCAGTAAATATCAAAGCAGGAATAAAGGTTTGTGCAATTTTTCTCAAAATAACTCAACCGAGAAGCGATGAAAGTTCTTATTTATTTTGACATACTCGGAGACTTATTCTTTATTTTTAAGGATTTGCGAAGTCAACCGGAAAAATTGAATAAATCCAATGATTGCGCCTAAAACTATGCCGACAACAATTCCCCACGGCGAGCTTCCCAAAAGCAAATCCGCAAACCAGCCGATAACCATCATAAAAACGACCGCGCCGAACAGCGTGATTGCCGCCGCATACGCCAGACCGCTGTTTCGCATCGTTTCAGCTTGCGATTCGGGTTTGTAATCGGTTTGAAAAAGCGTCGGCTCTTGTTTTGTCTGCGCGTTTTGGTCGGCGGGTAAAACAAAATTTTCTGTTTCAGGCTTTGACGATTCAACAAATGTTTCATCGCTGATTTGCTGAAAATTTGTCGTATCAATCGGCGTTCGGTAAATTTCCGCAACATTTTGCGCTTCAACATTTTGAGCTTCGATGGGAGTTACGGGAATTTCAATAAAATCTTTGGTTTCCGCCTCAGGGTCAACCAAATCAGCTTCTTTGCCGCCAATCGTTGCCGACGGTTCAACAGTTGTTTCTTCTATTATTACTTTTGTTCCCGGCGGCGGATTTTCGTCTGCGTCGAGCAAATTTTTTATCATACAAAATTCTCCCGCGTTAATTGATTTTTTAGCAAGTCAGGTGATTAAATTCGACATTTTCGCTAATAATGACAGTTTCGCCGGCAGATTTCAATTCGTATTCTATGCCGCGCCAGATAATTTTCCGCGAAAGCAGCGACGCAAAGTCGTTGTAGAAAAACAGAATCGGCGTTATCGTCCAAAGCGTCATTTGCCATAAAAAACTTTTGTTTAACTCTTTTTCGTAACTTTCCAAAACGAGTTTGACGGCATTTAATCGAAGATATGCTTTGCCCGCGCCAAGCGCGAAAATTACCAGTAAAAATGCGAGCGTTAACTGGAATTGCCAGCCGGAAACAAAAAACAAAAGCAAAACGCCCGTCCAAAATGTAAACGAAAAAAGAAACGAACCCGCAAAAGACGCTTTCCACAAATGCGGCGCATAAACGCGCGTAATTTTCATCTGGCGTGTCGTAAATTCGAGAAGTTCCGAAAATGAACAATCTTCAACCGTCGCCGTCAAAGCCTGCGGAACAAAACAAATAGGCAAACTCGCTTCTTTTAAAACTCTCGTAACGGTAAAATCGTCCGACAAAGTTCCGCGCCATTTTTCGCGTATATTCAATTTTTCAAAGGTTGCGCGCCGAATCGCCGTCGCGCCGCCCCAGCAAAAATTTGATTTCCCGTTCGCGCCCAGAGCCGAAGCAATCGAAGCGTTCCAAACCGAGCGTAATTGTGACGAAAATCCGCCGCTTTTTGAAATAAACCAACGATAACCGGTCGCTGCACCGACCGTTTCATCTTCTAAAGGCGCGATTAAATCACGCATCCAATTTGCAGTCGGGCGCGCGTCGGAATCTACGAAAACGAAAATCTCGCTGTGCGCCGCAGTTTCCAAAACGGCTTGGCGCAGATTGCGAACCTTTTGCCCTTCATCTTCGGCTCGTCCGGCAATTACATATTTCACCGTTACGAGTTTTTCTATGTCCGCTCTTTGCGAGAGCGGAACGTTTGAACCGTTCAAAACGTCGATTATCTTACCAGGACTATTTCCGGTTTCATCGGCGCGAAATTTGTCCGTATTCGATTCGACCAAATCTTCAACCGCCCTAAATGCCTGGTCTTTTTCATCGTCAAATACGAAAATTATTTCGTATTTCGGATAATCCTGCTCAAACAGCGCAGAAAGATTTCGGCGGAAACCTTCGTCAACCCCGCGACACGGCACAATTACGGAAACATACGGCATAAAATCCGGCTCGGTTTTTACCAGCTCTTTTTTGAAATAGTTTAGATAATCAATTCCGCCGCGCAGAGATTTGTAGCCGAGAAAAACTAAAATTAAGGCGAAAAAGTAAAAGACGAAAATCATAAACCACCTGATTTAAGAAGCATCGGGTCGATTGTTTTGCGAGAAAGTTTTTGTCCGGCTGTTTTGCAGAAACGGTTTGAGCAGTTCAACGGTTTTTTCCGCTGCGCCGCTATTTTTTCGCATTACGGCAAGCGCGTTTTTCGCCAGGTTTTCGCGCATTTCTGCGTTTCCTAAAAGTTGTAAAAACGTTTCGGCAAGTTTTTCGACTGCTTCTGTTGCAACGAGTTCCGGCAATTGTATGATCGCGTTTTGATTCAAAAATTCTTTTGTCGCGGCTTCAAAATTCATCGTGTAAAAGCCCGTAACAATCGGTTTCTTGGCAATTGCGGGTTCTAAAATACTTTGCCCTCCGTGAGCTATAAGGCTTCCGCCGACGAAAACAATTTCTGCGAGCGGATAAATCGCACGTAGTTCGCCGATAGAATCCAGCAGAATTATTTGCGCCGAACGGTCGCGGCTTGATTCGGTTGCGGAAGGCTTCGCCCAATCAAATCCGGTTTCTTTAATCAACTTTTCGACTTCCGCGAAACGTTCGGGATGGCGCGGCGCTATTAAAAGACGCGGCGCGTTTTCCGGCGAAAAAAATTTATAAATTTGTGCGAAAGCCTGCAAAATCCATTGTTCTTCCGGCGCGTGCGTGCTGGCGGCGACAATCAGCGGCGCGTCTTCTCTAACGGCAAATCTTTTCCGCAAGTTTTCGGTTAAATTGTTTTTGGTTTCGTCAAAACTCTGGTCAAATTTGATGTTTCCCGTAACTTTCAATTTATCGGCGCGAATACCTAGCCGCAAGATTCGCTTCGCGTCCTTTTCTCCCTGCATCAAAGCCAAATCAACGTTTTGCAGCACGCGGCGCATTGTTTTCGGAATCCAAAGATAGCGATTGAGCGATTTTTCCGAAAGTCTGCCATTGACGATAATGACGTTTGCGCCGCTTTTCTTCGCTTCACGGACAAAATTAAACCAAAGTTCGGTTTCCATTATCAAAACAACGTCCGGCTTTACCGCTTTCAAAGCGCGACGTACGCTGAATTTCCAATCAAAAGGCATATAAAAAACTTGCTCCGCCGAGTCTGCAAAAATCTCTCGCGCCAGATTTTGACCGGTTTTTGTCGTTGTCGAAACGACGAGCCGACATTCGGAAAAGTTTTCAAGAATTTTTTTGACGAGCGGGCGCGCAGCGTTTGTTTCGCCGACCGAAACACAGTGCAGCCAAATCACAGCTTTTTCGTCGTGCGGAAAATCAGGCAAAATCCCGAGTCTTTGTCGAAATCCGGCGGCGTATTTTCCTTTTCGCACGGCGTCGAGGAGAAAACGCGGCAGCAGAAACAGGAAACTGATTGTCAGCAAGAGGCTGTAGAGGAAAAACATTTAAGTTTCCAGAGTTGCAGTAAGTTATAGAGTCAGCAGAGTTTGTCTGGTTTTATAACTCTGTAACTTACTGCAAACTCTGGAAACTCTGCTAACTTATTTAACTCTTTCGATATATTTCGATTCGGTCGGGTTGACGCGGATGCGCTCGCCTTCGGTGATAAACGGCGGAACGGAAATGGCTACGCCGTTTTCCAAAGTTGCGGGCTTGTTTGAATTGGAAACGGTCGCGCTTTTCAAAATCGGGTCGGTTCGCGTAACCGTCAGCTCCATCGAATCGGGCAGTTTTACGCCAATCGGCGTGCCGTTGTAAAATTCGACTTCGATTTTCAAGCCCGGAATCAGCCATTGCGCCGCGTCGCCCAATTCGTCTTCGGATAAAGCTATCTGCTCGTAATTTTCCGTGTTCATAAAATGATGCTGCGAGCCGTCCGAATACAGATATTCCATATCGTGCTGTTCGAGCATCGCGCGTTCTATCGTGTCGTTCGAGCGAAAGCGATGTTCAAAAGAACTTCCCGTTTTCAAATTGCGAAGCCGCGCCTGAACCATCGCGCGCAGGTTTCCCGGCGTGTGATGCCGGAATTCCATCACTTTGCACGGCGCGCCTTCAAAAACTATCACCATTCCTTTGCGCATATCGTTTGCCGATTGTGCCATAAAATTATTTAATCTCCGTATCCGAAAAGTTTATTTGATTTTACAAAGTTTCTAGTTTAATTTTTGCAAAGCATTTTTGTCTAGTAGCTATAAAAACCCGATGAAAATTTTAGTAACCGGCGCAGGCGGAATGGTCGCGCGGGCAACAATCAAACAATGCCAGGCAATCGGCGATGAAGTTTCTGCTTTTACGCGTCATGAACTCGACATTTCTGACAAAGAACAAGTTACGAAAATTTTCGCGCGCGAAAAGCCGGATGCTGTAATAAATTGCGCCGCTTACACAAATGTTGATGGCGCGGAAACCAATCAAGATTCGTGTTACGCGGCAAATGCTGTCGGCGTTGAAAATCTTGCGCTGGCGGCAAAAAAATCAGGGAGCGCGTTTGTTACGATTTCGACCGATTATGTTTTCGACGGCTCGAAAGATGGTTTTTACACGCAGCGCGATACGCCGAATCCTGAGAGCGTTTACGGCAAATCGAAACTCGAAGGCGAGATTCGGGCGAGACGTGTTTACGCGCGTTCAATTATTGTGCGTTCGGGCTGGATTTACGGAGACGGCGGCACGAATTTTTTGAGCGTAATGCACGAACTTCTCGCCGAAGGAAAACAAATAAAAGCGATTTATGACGCCTACGGAACGCCGACGTTTGCGGAAGATTTAGCAAGACGCTTGCGCGAATTGGCGGAACTCGATATGCCGTGCATTTTTCACGTTACAAATTCGGGCGGCGGCGCAAGTTACGAAGAATTTGCGCTGAAAGTCTGCGAAATAAAAGGCTTTGACAAAAATCTACTCGAAAAGGTTTCAAACGATACCTTAAAACGTCCCGCACCGCGCCCGAAAAACTCGCGTCTTGCTTGCCTTTTCAGCCAAAAACTCGGGCTTTCTCCGCTGCAAAATTGGGAAAAAGCCCTTGAAGAATTTCTAAAGTAAAAAATCTAAAAAAGTGAAAACTAAAAACTAAGAACTAAAAGCGGATAAGGAAATTTTAATTATTTTCCTTATCCGCTTTTAGTTCTTAGTTTTTAGTTTTTTACCGTTTAACTTTTCGTATCGTGATCCAAAACTACGTCTTCCATTAGCGGCGTCGAATCGTCGTTATTTGTGTAATAATCGGATGTGTAGCCGTAGCCGTAATAGTTATATTCAACGGAGTTGAGCTTGACGCCGTTTAGAACAACCCCGTAAATTCGCGCGCCGATAGTTGCGAGACGTTGTTTGAAGCGTCGTATCAAGTGAATAGAGCTTTTGCCAGCCATTGCCACCAAAATAACGCCGTCAACCAAAGTTGAAAGAATTGCCGCGTCCGTAAAAGAGATTGCCGGCGGTGAATCAATAATTACATGCTTGTAATTTCCTTTCAAGAATTGCAAAAGATTTTTCATCTCCGCCGAACTCAGAAGTTCAGCCGGATTCGGCGGAATCGGTCCGCTGGTAATAACCTTTAGCTTCGGCAGATTCATGTATGGTTTGAGCAAATTATCGGTATTTTTTTCTCCCGAAAGGTAATTGGTCAAACCGTTTCCGTTTTCCAAACCGAAATGACTGTGCAGGCGCGGACGACGCAAATCGCAGTCAATAATTACAACGTCGGCGCCGCCTTGTGCCAGCGTGATTGCCGTATTGATGGCGGTTGTCGTCTTTCCTTCGGCAGGTTGCGAAGATGTTACCAGAATCGTCTGCGGCGGTTTTCCGGCGGACGAAAACAGCAGTGACGTTCGCAAATGGCGATAGGCTTCGGCGACGGCAGAACGATTATCTTCAAGCGAAACTAAAGCTAGTGAAGAAGCATTGCCGTTTTTCCCAGCGGCAACGTTTAGTTTGCGCTTATCATTGTTGGTTTGGTGCGGAATCAACGCCAGCGTCGGCAAGCCCAAATATCTGCCAATGTCGTCGGAAGTCCTAACCGAATCGTCCAAATAATCAAGCAAAAACGCCAAACCGATGCCTGCTGCCAGTGAAATTAAAAATGCAATCAAAGTATTGCGCTTGCGATTTGGTCCGAACGGTTCGAGCGGTTTCTGAGCGTGATTTGAAATTACAAGATTGTCGGGTCGGCTGCTGGTTAATGCCAATTCTGTTTCTTTTTGTTTTTGGGTGAGAGTGTCAAGTAAAGTACGCTGTGTTTGAATTTCTCTGGTCAAGGTTGTTAGGCTCGTTACATCTTGCCCTTGCTGGTTGGCGCTGGCAACTTCTTTTGCGTATGCCGCCTGCAACTGCGCTTCACGCCCCTGTGCCGCTTCGAGCTGCGATTTCAGCCCGACCAGAACGCCGCCGACGGCTTTGGTCTCGATTTTTCTGCTTTCGTTTTCGATTACTCCAGAAACCTCTTTATTGGTTTTTTCTTTGATTTGCTCTAATTTTGCGATTTGGCTGATGACGGATTTGTTTTCCGGCATTTCGTCCGTGTATTTCGCTCGAAGCTGGCTGAGTTTCGCTTCGGCGTCTTGAATATCTTTGTCGATAAGGCGCATTTGGTCTTGGAGTTTAGCTTTTCGTTCGGTATTCAAGCGCATTTCGTTCTCAGCAATTCTGTTTTCGCTCAATTCGGGAATGGTAAGACCTTCGCCCCGACTGTTGGCGCGTACCGCCGCATCGTATCGAGCTTCGAGTTTCCGGCGGTCGTCTATCGCCGTAAGCCATTGACTACTTAAAGTCGTCAATCTTTGTGCTGTTAAATCACCGCCATTTTCCTGCAAAGGCAGACTCCTATTTTTTAAATAAGCAATACGCTCTCTCTCTTGAATGTCGATATTGGTTTTAAGATCTGCAATTGATTTCGTCAAATCTTCAAGAGATTTTCTCGCGCCTTGCGTTGCTCGCTCGATGTCTTTTTCAATAAAAAGTTCGGCGGTTTTATCGGCAACCCTCGCCGCCAGCTCGGGAATGGTGCTTTGGACGTAAATGTTGACGATGCTTGTTTTTTCTTTCTGGTCAACCCGCAAACCGCCGAGCAGAATTCCGGCGTAGCTGCTGACGCGCGATTTTTCTTCGGGCGAAAGCATTGCCTGGTCAATCTGAACAGAATCGTCTCCTTCGATTTGAGCTATAACCGGCAGCGAAGAAGACGAAGCCGTGTTGCTCTGAGATTCCTTTCCGCCCGAAACCATTGTTCCGAGTTTCGAGATAAAACCTTTGTTTTGCGCGCCGAACAGATTTGGGTCGCGCTGCAAACCCAGGCGGATAACAACGTCGCGCATCAATTCGGGACTTTGGAGAAGTTGTAGCTGCGTGTTGTAATAATTTATGTCATTGCCGAAATTGATGTAGGTCGCTTGTTTTTCCTGCGGTTTCGGTTTGCGCGGCTCGATAACCATTTCCGTGCGCGCTTCATAAATTGAAGGCTGCTTATACATATAAAAGGCAACAATAGCGGTTGTTATAATCGTCATTGCCAAAATTATCGGCAGACGCTTATAGACGATATTTAAATACTCGATAACCGAACGTTTATTTTCAACCGTCTCATCATCATAGAAAGGCGAATAATTTACCGGATATTCCTGGCTGGCTGTTTGTAAGTCGGTGCTAGCGCCGGCGGGCAGAGGCAGCAATCTTTCATTTTTTTCCATACTTCTATTATTAAAACTTTTATTATTAAACCTTGAAATTCTATTATATTGCCGAAGTTTGTGCGGGGCAAACCTTTTTTATATCATATCGGACGCAAATTTTCCGGTATTTACCGGCGCTGTTAAAAGAGAGCTTGTTAAAATTATTGAAAATATACACTTTTCCCGCTCTTAAAGCAAAAATTTAAACCGCAGGCGCGAGGCAGCTTTTGTTTGAATCGAAGCGTAAATGTTATATTTTTCTTTGACGCAAATTATTATATTTACATCTAAAAAAACATATATGATTGGGATTTCCGAAAAACAAAACGCAATTATAACTTCAGCTTCCGGTTACGATTTTGATTTGGGCATTGACGGATTTAAGTTTTCCGACCTCTATGATGCCGGAAAACTAAAAGAGATTGCCGAAATTTTTTACGCGGAACTCGAAGAAAAAGAACCCGTTTTGCACCAGGCGTTAATAAAATATATTGCTGCGCGCGGGCGTGGTTATGAGCAGCGTGTCGAGTCAAAAATTCTAACCGATGCCGCGCCGTATTTATCCGAATTTATCGCGCGAATGTTTGGCATCGGTTCAAACCGGGAAGAATTATTGCGCGTTATTAATGAGCAAGACCCGATTTGGTCGTATAAGTTTTTCGTACAGCGGCGCGCAATCAAAAAATTCAAGGCGGAAGATTTAACCGATTTTGACGAAACCGAACTCAGCACGGCTTTGAACGAATTGAAAGACACGGCTTTCGGTGACGATTTGATTCACGACGAAGAATTAGCAGTCGCATCTATGACGGTAAAAATTCTCGAAGCCGAAGAACAGCTTGCGAAAAAGCTCGAATTGACTGCTTCAGCGCAAAACACGATAAAAAATATCCAGACCGCTTTTGAAAAACTAAAAGATAAAACCTTCGGCAAAGTTTTTACGCGATTTGTTAATAAAACACAAGAAACTGGCGATTTGCTCGAAGTCAAAGCCGTTCTGCAACTACTCGAAGCGTGGTCAGCCGTTGAATTTTTCAAAAAAGAAAAGAAATGGTACAGCTTCAAAACGCCACACGGTCTCGACTATCAAAACCTAGTTCATATAATTCATCCGAGCGAGGAATTTCCCGATTTTATACGCGGCGCGACCGAAGAACTACGCCGCCGCGACGGTTTCAAATTAACCGACCGCCGCGGCAACTTGCGCGATTCGCTTTACGAGACCGACTACTGCCTGATTTGCCACGAACGCTCGAAAGACTCCTGTTCGACAGGCTTGCACGAAAAAGACGGCTCGCCGAAACGAAACCCTTTGGGAATAAAACTCGAAGGCTGTCCGCTCGATGAAAAAATCTCGGAAATGCACTTGCTGAAAAGGCACGGCGATTCGATTGCCTCGCTCGCGCTGGTTACGATTGACAACCCGATGTGCGCCGGAACAGGTCATCGTATTTGCAATGATTGTATGAAAGGCTGCATTTTCCAAAAACAAGACCCGGTCAATATTCCGCTGGCTGAAACCGCAACTCTGACCGACGTTTTGGCTTTGCCATACGGTTTTGAAATTTACTCGCTGTTGACACGCTGGAATCCGCTGAATGCGAAACGCCCGTATTCATTGCCTTACAACGGCAAAAACATTTTAGTCGTCGGCTTAGGTCCGGCAGGCTACACGCTGGCGCACTATCTTTTGAACGAAGGTTTCGGCGTCGTCGGTATGGACGGCTTGAAAATAGAACCGCTCGCCGACGAAATCACGGGCGAAGGCGGCAAAGTTTGTCCAAAACCAATAAAAGACATCGGGGAAATAACCGAAGAATTGGACGAAAGAATTTTGTCGGGCTTCGGGGGCGTTTCCGAATACGGGATTACAGTTCGCTGGGACAAAAATTTCTTAACTATGCTGCAACTTCTTCTGTCGCGCCGCGAGCGTTTTCGCGCTTACGGCGGTATTCGTTTCGGCGGAACTTTGACGATTGAAGACGCCTTGGATTTTGGTTTTGACCATATTGCGATAGCCACCGGTGCAGGTCGTCCGACGATCGTCAAGATGAAAAACAATTTGATTCGAGGCATTCGCAAAGCGTCGGATTTTCTGATGTCTCTGCAGCTAAACGGAGCGTTCAAAAAAGATACGCTGTCAAATCTGCAAATCCGGCTTCCGGCAATTGTTATCGGAGGCGGCTTGACGGGCGTTGACACGGCGACGGAAATTTTCGCTTATTATCCGGTGCAGGTCGAAAAAATGCTGGAAATGTTTGAGAGTTTGAGCGCGGAGTTTGGCGAAGAAGCCGTTTGGAAGCACTTCGACGAAGAAGAAACGCGCGTATTTCAGGAATTCCTCGAACACGGCAAAGAGATTCGTATTGAGCGCGAGCGTGCCGACGAAGCAGGCGAAGAACCAAATTTTGTGTCGCTCGTACAAAGCTGGGGCGGTGTATCTCTGGTTTATCGAAAGCGTCTTCAGGATTCGCCCGCGTATCGCTTAAATCACGAAGAAGTTCAAAAGGCTCTGGAAGAAGGCATCAATTTCATCGAGTGTATGAATCCGGCGGAAGCCGTGCCGGACGATTTCGGCGCGGTCAAAGCCTTGATTTTCGAGCGTTTAAATTACATCGCCGAGACAAATAAATTTGAAAACACCGGCGAAATGGTCGAGTTTCCAGCACGCTCGGTTTGCGTTGCCGCCGGAACAAGCCCGAATGTGATTTACGAAAAGGAAAATCCGGGAACTTTTAAATTAGACGAATGGAAACAATTTTTCGCACCGCACAAATTAGAGCGAAACGGCGACGGAAATTTTCACGCCGTTCCGACAGAAAAGGGCGAAACCGGATTTTTCACATCTTATGAAAAAGACGGAAAATTTATTTCTTATTACGGCGATAATCACCCGATTTACGCCGGAAACGTTGTTAAAGCGATGGCTTCAGCCAAACACGGTTACGAGCGCGTGGCGGAACTTTTCGCTGGTGATACGATAAATCAAAACGCGGCGGAAAACGAAAATAAATTCAGCAAACTCGTGGAAACTTTAGACGAACAGCTTCGCGCGTTTGTCGTTCGAGTCGAACGCCTGACGCCGACGATTGTTGACGTTATCGTCAAAGCTCCACTGCAAGCCAGAAAATTCGAGCCGGGGCAGTTTTATCGCCTGCAAAATTTTGAATCGAGCGCCCCAATCGTTGAAGGCAAACGTCTGATGATGGAAGGTTTAGCGTTAACCGGCGCGTGGGTTGACGAAGAAAAAGGCTTGCTTTCGATGATTGTTCTTGAAATGGGAACGTCGTCGCGGCTTGTATCTTTACTTAAAGAAGGCGAAGAAGTCGTCGTCATGGGTCCGACCGGAACACCGACAGAAATTCCTGAAAATGAAACCGTTTTGCTCGCCGGCGGCGGCTTGGGAAACGCCGTTTTGTTTTCAATCGCCAAAGCGATGAAGGAAAAAGGCAATCGCTTGATTTACTTTGCCGGTTACCGCAACGGCGCGGATTTGGTCAAGCGTGAGGAAATTGAACAATCGGTTGACCAAGTTGTCTGGGCGACCGATATGGGCGAAGAAGTCATGCCGCAGAGACCGCAGGACGCGCATTTTCGCGGCAACATCGTGCAATCGATGATTGCTTACGCCGAAGGACATCTGGGAAATCAAACCGTCAAATTGTCGGACGTTGACCGCATCATCGCTATCGGTTCAGACCGTATGATGAACGGCGTCAAAGAAGCGCGCTACACAACTTTGAAACCTTTCCTGAAGGAAAACCACATTGCAATCGGTTCAATCAACTCACCGATGCAGTGTATGATGAAAGAAGTTTGCGCCCAATGTTTGCAGCGCCACGTCAACCCGCACACGGGCGAAGAATTTTTCGTCTTCTCGTGTTTTAACCAGGACCAAAATCTCGATTCGGTTGATTTCAAAAACTTAAATGAGCGGTTGAAGGCAAACAGTATTCAGGAAAAACTGTCGAATTTGTTTCTTGATAAAATTTTCAAAGATGTCGGATTGAAAAGTTAAAATTATGGAAAAGTTGAGCGAAAAACGGTTGGAAAAAATCGGAGAACTAATTAGAAATCCGCGTCCGGGAAGTAAAATTGCCGCCGCTAAAGAATTCGGCATTGATTTGACTTTGACTTTCGAACAATTGAAAAAAACTCCGCAGCAGCGGGTTGACGATCAACAGAGCGCAATGAGAAGTCTGGAGGAATTCAGACGGCAAGCCGAAAAAAGGAGGAAGCAAAACGGTGGTCGAATTTGAACCGGCAATCAAATCCTTAACTGCGGAGAAAGCAGATTTCGTTATTGTCGGCGGGCTTGCCATTTCGTTTCATTCGACCGGATACATTACGACAGACCTCGATTTTTGTTATTTGCGAACGTCGGAAAATTTAAAAAAGATTGTCGCCGCATTTGCTCGTTTCAAACCTCGTCTGCGCGGCTTTCCCGAAGATTTGCCTTTTGTTTGGGATGAAAGAACTCTGCAAAACGGAACAAACTTTACGCTCAAAACTACAATTGGCAACATTGATTTGCTCGATGAAGTCGCCGGTATAGGCAGTTTCAAATCGGTTGAAAAAGAGTCAGTTTTAACCAGACTTTATGACTGTGAAGTGAGAATTTTGACGCTTGACGGTTTGATAAAAGCCAAACGCGCCGCTGGACGCACGAAGGATTTGCTGGTTCTGCCCGAACTCGAAGCCTTGCGCGAGATGCTGGCGGAAAGCGACGAATAAAATTATGCAGTTGGAAACAAAACAGAATATTAAAGATGAAGTAAAACGCGACGTTAAGGAAGAACTGGTCGAGATGAAAATGGCGACCGCGCTGACCGACCGTGAACACCGAGATTTGGGTTTCGGCTCGATTGTCTCGCGTGAGAGCCGCCTGCGTCTTATCAACCCGGACGGCTCTTTCAACGTCCGGCGAAAGGGTTTGGCTTACGTTTCGTCGCTGAATTTTTTCCACGTTTCACTCTCGATATCCTGGACGAAGTTTCTGGGAATCGTTTTGGTTTTGTATTTTTTCAGCAACGTTTTTTTCGGTTTGCTTTACACGCTCTGCGGCGCCGACGCGCTGGTTGACAGTTCGCGCGTTCCGCTGGATTCTCAGTTTTTGCGCGCGTTTTTCTTCAGCGTCCAGACGTTTGCGACCGTCGGTTACGGCACAATTCATCCGATCGGATTTATACCGAATTTTCTCGTGATGATTGAATCGTATTACAGTCTGCTGGTGAACGCGCTTATCACCGGCTTGGTTTTCGCGCGTTTTGCGCGTCCGACGGCGATTATAAAATTCAGTAACAATGCGATTATTGCGCCGTATCAGGACGGTAAAGCCTTGATGTTTCGGCTTGTAAATATGCGCGCCAGCCAGCTTATCGAGGTCAATATCAAAGTGATGATGTCGCATTTTGTCGAAGAAGACGGGCGCGTTATCCGCCGCTTTGATTCGCTCGAACTCGAACGAAGCAGCGTCTCCTTTTTTGCGCTTGCCTGGACGGTCGTCCATCCGATTGACGAAGCTAGTCCGTTGTTTAATTTGACGCCCAAAGATTTGGAAAAATCCGATGCCGAATTCTTGATTTTGCTGACAGCGATTGACGAAACCTTCGCTCAACCTGTCCACACGCGCTCGTCCTACAAACCGAAAGATGTCGTCTGGAACGCGAAATTTGTCAATCTTTACCGCAAAGTTCGCAGCGACGAGCCCATTTCAATCGATGTTCGCAAACTGTCATCTATCGAAATTGTTACGGAATAGATTGTTTGTCTGGGCTTTTAACAAATATGTTTACCGGAATAATCGAAGAACTTGGCAAAATTTCAGAATTTGAAAAGCGCGCGGATGGTGCGCGCGTGAAAATTTCCGCGCAAATTGTTACCGAAAATACAAATGGAGGTGATTCGATTGCCGTTAACGGCGTTTGTCTGACGGCGATTGATGTAAAAGAGAATTCTTTCGCGGCTGATGTTTCAAACGAAACGCTGCGGCGTTCTACTCTGGGAAAATTAAAGGCGGGCGCAAAGGTGAATCTGGAACGTGCTGTTACGCCGACGACGCGGCTCGGCGGGCATTTGGTCCAGGGACACATTGACGCGACCGGTAAATTTTTAAGCGCCACGCAGGAAGGCGATTTCTGGACGGTGTGCGTGGGTTTTCCGCCGGAGATTGCAAAGTATTTGATTTACAAAGGTTCGATTTCGGTTGAAGGAATTAGTTTGACGATTGCGAATTTGAGCCTCGATTCGTTTGAAATCGCCGTTATTCCGAAAACCTGGAATCAAACAAATCTTCACGCTTTGCAAAATGGCGACGCCGTGAATCTGGAAGTTGATATGATTGCCAAATACGTCGAACGGATTTTGCTTTTTGGCAAACGCAGAGAAAACTCCGAAGGCGTAACGATAGAAAAACTTACCGAACTCGGCTTTGTAAAATAATTTATCTGGTCGTAGTTTCAGGACATTTACCGCTTCAAAAAATTCTTTGACACCGTTTTCAATAAAAACTAGACTTTTATTTGTAGTTTAAAACATTTTCAAAAAAGGTGAAAATTATGAAACAATCACTTCATTTGCCAATTATTTTTTCGGCGTTATTTCTTTTTTTGACGTTTACTCTAAACCCAACCGCGATTTTAGCGCAAGACGCAAGAACGTTTGCCGCCGAACGCGAGCACGCCGTTCAACTTATCAATGCGAAAAATTATGCGGAAGCCTTGCCGCTCTTGGAAAAACTCGCCGCCGACAAGCAAGCTGACGGGCAGATTTTCCTCGGACTCGGCTTGTCTCATTGGCAAATGCAAGCTGCCGTCAAAAATAAATCCGAGGCTAAACAAATACGTCTCAAGGCTCGCAATGCATTCTTAAAAGCCAGAGAACTCGGCGTTTCCATTCCCGAAATTGATTTGCTGGTCGCTTCCATCAAACCCGATGGCGGCGACAAAAACGAATCTGACAATCCGCAGGCGCAAGCCGCGATGGACGAGGCTTTTCCGGCGTTTGCTTCCGGCAATTACAAAAAAGCCGTCGTCGCTTACGAACGCGCCGCCACGCTCGACCCGACGCATTATGAAGCCGCGCTTTATACCGGCAACACTTATTACGCGCTGAAAGATTATGACAAAGCCGGGATTTGGTTTGCCAAGGCGATTGCCATTGACCCAAACCGCGAAATCGCTTATCGCTACTGGGGCGACGGACTTATGAACTCCGGGCGAAACAAAGAGGCGCAGGATAAATTCTTCGACGCGATCGTCGCCGAGCCTTACAGCAGTTCGGCTTGGCGCGGTCTGCTTCAATTTGCGCAGCACACCAATATAAAACTCGCGCATCCGAAGATCGAGATTCCCGTCAGCGTCTCGCAGTCGGCAAACGGAAATACCAATATCACATTGGGTACGGGCGATAAAGACGACGACGGAACGTTTGCCTGGACGGTTTACGGTCTGAACCGTGCAAGCTGGCAAATCGGTAAAGACGGAAACTTGAGCAAGGATTTCTCCGCCGCTTATCCGAACGAAAAAGTTTATCGCCACAGTTTGGCAGAAGAAACGGCTGCTTTGCGAATGGTTCTCAAAGTTGCACAGGAAAGCAAAAACGTCAAAAAACTGAATCCTTCTCTAGCAATGCTGAAAAAATTAAACGATGAAGGTTTGCTTGAGGCGTATATTCTGTTTGCTCGCCCTGACGCGGGAATCAATCGGGATTACGCTGCTTATCGTCAAACTAACCGCGACAAATTAAAGCGTTATCTGGCGGAATACGTCGTAAAAAACGGCGGCAATTAAAATCAGAAAAACGGCGTGAGGAAATTTCCTTTTTCTTTCGCCGTTTCTCCTTTACAAAAAATAATTGTAATTTTCCAAAAAAGTTTTGTTTCATACTTGAAACACATGGCGACTTATGTTAGATTTGTTTCATCAATGATACAAAATGCCTTTGACGGTAGGCATTTATCAAACAAACAATCAGGAAAAACATTAAGAAAACATTTGTAGCTAAGGAGAAAGCAAAAATGAAAAATCCAAATAAACCGAAAGTTAATCCTTTAAGTCGTATGCCGCGACAACAGCGGCTTATTATGGCGATTCGCGGCGGCGCTGGCGTCGGTAAAAGTCATTTTATCAGTTCGATGGCGGAAGCCGGTTTGGGGAAGCTGTGCATTTTCGACACCGAACGAAAGGCGCGTCTGCTGCGTGGAGTCGGCGAAAAATTTGACGCCCTCGAAATTGAACAAACTGACGAACTGCCGGAATTTATTGATTGGGCAATCAGCGGCGAAGGCGTTGAGCAAAATTACGGCTGTTTTGCACTCGACAGTTGGGCAGCGTATTTCGGCGCCAAACATTCGGAAATGATTGAAGCCGTTCGAGAAAAAACCGGCGACCCGCTTGCTCAACCGAGTGCCGAAGAACTTGCCGCCGACCAAATGATTTTGCAGTCGGTTTTGCGAAGACTTTGCATCGAGAGCGGCAAATCGGTCGTGATTGCCGACCAAATTCCGGCAAAAGGCAAAGAAGCAAAAGAAGACAACGAAATCGGGCGCGTTTTACCGATGACCGCTTCAGGTCTTGAGTATTTCGTCGATGTAATGGTTGAAGTTTCTATGCAGGAGCGCGACGGCGAAATTACCAGAGTTTTCCAAGTTGTAAAAAGCAATTCTCCGGCGTTTGAAGTCGGTTTTGAAATGACCGGAAACATCGGTTTCAAAGATTTTCTCGACCATATGAAAGCCGAGCAAGCGTTGGAATTGGCTTTTGATAAACCCGCAAAATCAGACGTGCCGGAATTTATCGAAGATAAAACGCCGGTTTCGATTACGCCGCCGACAATGACAATCAATGATTTAATCAAAAAAGCGGAAGCGATGGGTTTCAAACGCGCGGATGTCGTAACAGGCGCGAAAATTTACCACAATCAGCCGAACATTACGCATTTGACCGGCGAGCAAATCAAGGATTTAGATCATCGTATGACGGCGCGCATCGAGAAAACAAAAAACGAATCTAAGACGGAAGATTCGGCGAATGAAAAAGTAACAAACATCAAACGCACAAAAGTCGCGTAACAAAGTTTTGCAAAGGCAAAAGGCGAACAAGGGAAGACAGACAAGGCGGTAATACGAAAAAGACAGGGAGAATCGGGAAATATCTCTTTGTCTTTTTTGTTTTTAATTCAAAACACGAGGAAAGCAAGGCTAAAAATAATTTTGGGAATCGTTGCCGGATTTTTAGTTTGAATTCAAGATTTACTTTCAGATGTCGTGGCGATTTTGCATCGCTTTGTCCATCGTAACTTCATCGACGAATTCCAAATCCGAGCCGACGGGCATTCCCATAGCGATTCGCGTGATACGGCGCTCGCCCAAAGGTTTCAAAAGATGTGCGATGTAATTCGCCGTCGCCTCGCCTTCGGTCGTCGGGTTCGTCGCAACAATAACTTCTTTAACTTCAACCCCGTCGTTGTTTTCCGCTCTAAGACGCGGCAACAGATTCGCCAGCATTAGTTCGTCGGGTCCGACGCCGCGAATCGGCGATAACGAACCGTGCAAAATGTGATAAAGACCTTTGTACGAGCGCGTTTTTTCGATGGCGACAAGATTATAAGGTTCCTCGACGACGCAAATCATCGAGTGGTCGCGCGACGCGGACGAGCAATACATACACGGATTAACATCGGTTAAATTATTGCAAATCGAACAGAAAACGATTTTTTGTTTGACTTCCTGCAAAGCCTCTACAAAACGTTCGATTTCCGCTTCAGGACGACGCAAAATATAAAACGCCAGCCTTTGCGCCGACTTGTGTCCGACACCGGGCAAGCGTTTGAACTCATCAATCAACTTAGCGACAGGTTCTGAGTATTCCAACATAATACTGGTGAATGGTGAATGATGAATGGTGAATTTTTGGCTTTACATTAACCATTCATCATTCACCATTTATCATTACATAAGTCCCGGTGGCAGCATTCCGCCGAGTTTGCCTTTGAGCGATTCTTCGACTTTGCGGCGCGCTTCGTTCAGAGCCGCAACTGCCAAATCCTGAATCATTTCCGTGTCGCCGTCTTTAACCAAATCGGGCGAAATCGTAAGATTTAGAACCTCAAAATCACCGCGCATTTTTACCGTTACCGCGCCGCCGCCTGCCGTCGCGTCAACGGTCATCTCCTTCATCTGTTTGCCCATTTCTTCCTGCATTTTCTGGGCTTGCTTCATCATCGAATTCATATCGAAACCGCCGGGTAATTTCATAAATTTTTCACCTTCTCCAATAAATAATTACAAACAAAATCTGTATAAACATTATAACATTGTGGCTGATAGATTGTCTTTCAGGCAAACATTTTTTGGCGTTCATTACAATTGCATTAACAACCGGCGAACTGTAATATCCTTATTTCGATTTGCCTGCTTAAAAGAGAAATTAAATTGAAAATTTTTTATTGCGCCGATTAGATTTCGATTATTAAAACCTGATGAAACCCGAAAGGAAAATAATTTTCACCTTCAAATCGATTTTGGTGTTTATATTCATTTGTGTATTTTCGTCAGTTAGCGTAAACGCGCAGAGTTCCGCAACGACCGGCTCGATTACGGGTTTTGTATTTAACGCGGCAGGCGAAGCCGTTCCCGATGCGTCCATCACGGCGCGCGATATTGCAACCAATCAAACGAGGCAAATCACGAGCAAACCCGACGGCTCTTTTTATATTCCTGCTTTGGCTGTCGGTGCTTATGAAGTTCGCGCCGAATCTGCGGGGTTTTCATCTTATATAAATCCGCAGGTAACGATTATGCTGGGACAAACTTCGACACTCAATATCATATTACAATTAGTGGGCGTCAATGAAGTAGTGAATGTTTCTGATAAGTCGCCGGTAATAGATGTCTCGCAAACCGCTTCGACGACTTCGATTGACCCGGAACGAATCGAAGAATTGCCTGTCAACAGCCGCAATTACCTGCAATTTACATTGCTCGCGCCCGGCGTCGCGCCGTCGAATACACAATCGGCAACCGGCGGCGGAAATAATATTTCAAACTCGCCGCTCGCCGACAGCGGATTTACTTTCGGCGGACTTCGACCGCGCAGCAACTCGATTTCGATTGACGGACTGGACAATACGGACGAAACGACGGGCGCGGCGCAGGTTGCGCTTTCGCCGGAAATCGTGCGCGAATTTCAGATTATCAACAACGGCATTTCGGCGGAATTCGGCGGCGCGGCGGGCGGAGCAATCAATGTCGTTACAAAAACCGGCGCGAACGATTTTCACGGCACGCTCTTCAACTTTTTCCAAAACGAACGCCTGAACGCCCGCGACCCGCTTGTCGGAGGCGATTCAAAAAAGCGTCCGAGATTTCGCCGCTATCAGCCGGGCGCGTCTTTGGGCGGAGCACTTCTGCGCGACAAACTTTTCTTTTACGCCGCCGCCGAACAGGAAACTTTTTCCGCCGACGAGCAATCAGAAATTGATGACAACGTTCGCTTGCGCATCAACAACGCGCTCGCTTCCGGCTTTGCGCCGCGTCTCGCCGTTCGCGTTTTAAACGGCAATCCGTTTCGCGTCGGCGCGGACGAAACCGAAGCGGCGGGCAAACTGACGTATCTTTTAGGCTCGCGCAACACGCTGAATTTTCGCGTCGCTTTTACCAACAATCGCAGTCGCGGCGAAGCGTTTAATACAGACGCGCTCAGCGATGCGACCGCACACGGCACAAGTTCCACCAAAGATTATCAAGCGACCGGCGCATTCGTTTCCGTTATCAAGCCGGAAATTATCAATGATTTTCGATTTCAAATAAGCACGCGCCACTTCGTTTCAAATGCAGGCGACAAAACCGGAACAGGAATTGAAATCGTCGGCTTGGCGCGTTTCGGGCGACCATTTAATTCGGACGGAACACGGCGTGAAAATCGCCGGCAGGTTGTTGATACAGTTTCAATAATTCGCGGCAAACAGGAATGGAAAACCGGCGCGAGCGTCAATCGTGTTTCATTAAGAAGCCACATCCGCGACGGTTTCGGCGGCGTTTACACATTTCGCACGGTCGAAGATTTTCTTGCCGCGCGTCCGGCTATTTTCAGACAAGCGTTCGGCAGTTCGCCGACTAATTTCGGCACGACGACCTTCAGCGCGTTCTTTCAAAATCGCTGGCAGACATTGCCGAAGCTGACGCTTAATTTGGGTTTGCGTTACGACGCGGAACAACTGCCGAAACCTTTTCGCACAGACAAAAATAATTTCAGCCCGCGCCTCGGCGTTGCCTTCAGCCCGTCGGAAGAATGGGTTTTTCGCGCCGGATTCGGTTTGTTTTATGACCGTCTGCCGCTCGCGTTTCTTAATCAGGCGATACAGAAAAACGGCTCGCGGGCGTTCGAGCAAATCGCTTTTGACGCGCAGGCGGCGCAGGTTTTTTCCGCAAACGGCGGCGGTCAATCTGTCGCGCCCGTTGCGAACTTCGCACCGTCAATCTACCGCGCCGACCCCAAGTTTCAAAACTCCGTATAGCATTCAAACTTTTGCTGGTGTTGAGCGGCTTTTGAACGCCGACACAACCGTTCGCGCCGAATTTCTTTTTACTCGTGGAATATTTTTGCCGCGCACGCGCAACGTCAATTTATTGCCGCCAATCTCTTTAACAATTGCCAATACCGCTTCTTTAGGCGTTGAAAAACCAACCGCGCAGCAACTCGGAAGACCTGTTTTCGGAACGGGCAGAATCGATTCGCGCTACGACGCCGTTTATCAATTGGAAGATTCGGCAAGCTCGACTTACCGCGGCGTAACGCTGGCGATTAACAAACGTTTGAGCAATGAATTTGAAGTTCTGGCTTCTTACACTTTATCGAAAGCGATTGACGACGCTTCGGATTTTAACGAGCAGCCCGCGAATCCTTACGATTTACGCGCGGAAAAATCGGTTTCGCTTCAAGACGCGCGCCAACGGTTTGTTGTTAGCGGCGTTTTCGAGTTGCCGTTTGGCGACGATGAAGGAAAAGGCGCGAACAAAAAGGAAAATTTGGTTGGAGAAATTTTAAGCAACATCGAAATTGCGCCGATTATAACTTTGAGCAGCGGCAGACCCGTCAACGCTTTGACCGGCGCGGACGAAGAACGCAGCCGCGCTTTTCCGCTTGCGTCGCGCCCGCTCGGTTTTGCGCGCAACGCGCTTCGCACTCCGAAATTTTTCAACACGGATTTGCGAATTGTAAAATTCGTTCCTTTGAGCGCGAGTGCGAAAATTGATTTTGCCTTTGAGTTTTTCAATCTTTTTAACAAACCGAACGTCGCGGCTATAAACCAATTTTACGGGTCAAGCACAACACCTTTGCCGACATTCGGAATACCCGTTCTCTTCAATGCGGCGCGACAATTTCGCTTTTCGATAGATTTGGAATTTTAAGACAAAATCAGTAGGTAATCCGCAACAGGCAAAACGCCAAAAAAGTTGAGAATCGCGCTGCCGAGAACTTCCCGCCGAAATTTATTCATCGGTTTGGATATGTTAATCTGTGATTGATTTCCGATGAAAAAATACGTTATCAAACGAGATGAAAACGCTCTGCCCGAACGCTTGACGCGCTACCGCGAAGAATTAAACGCCGAGCAGTTTCGCGTTGTAACCGCGTTGCCGAAAGCGTCGTTGGTTGTTGCGGGCGCGGGAACGGGCAAGACGCGCACGATAACTTACCGCGTCGCGTATTTGATTGAGCAGGGCGTTTCGCCGCAAAAGATTCTGCTGGCGACTTTTACAAATCGTGCCGCGCGTGAAATGTTGCGCCGCGTCGAAAATCTCACTGGAAGTCAAAACGTCCACAAAATCTGGGGCGGAACATTTCACCGCATCGCCAATTTGATTTTGCGCAAACACGCCGTTTCAATCGGTTTTGATTCAAATTATTCGATTCTTGACGCCGAAGACGCGCGGGATTTTATCAATGTTTGCGTTGATGAAGCAGGAATTGACACAAAAGCAAAGCGTTTTCCGAAACCAGAAGTTGTTCAAGATATTATCAGTTACGCTAACAACACCGACCAGCCGATTGAAGATGTCGTCATTAATCGTTACCCATATTTTGAGCCGCTCACGCAGCAAATACGGCGCGTTGATATGATTTATATCGAGCGAAAGCGTGAAAGAAATGTAATGGATTATGACGATTTATTATTAAATTGGAAACGTCTTTTGATTGAAAAACCTGAAATTGCCAATGTTTATGCCGAGCAGTTTGAGCATATTCTGGTTGACGAATATCAGGACACAAATAAATTGCAAGCGGAAATCATTGATTTGTTGGCAATCAAACACAAAAACGTAATGGTCGTCGGCGACGACGCGCAAAGCATTTTTCGATGGCGCGGCGCGGAATTTACGAACATTTACGAATTTCCGAAACGTTATCCTGAATGCGAGATTTATAAATTGGAGACGAATTACCGTTCGACGCCGGAAATTTTAGGACTTGCGAACGTTTCGATTGCAAACAACCGCAAACAGTTTCCGAAAGTTTTGCAAGCAATCAAAAAATCGAAAGGTTTTGCGCCCGCATTAATTCCCTGCCGAGATGTCGAACAGCAATCGGCGTTTATCGCGTCGCGCATTTTAGAATTGCGCGACGAAGGAATTTCGCTTGAAGACATCGCGGTTCTTTATCGTTCGCATTATCATTCGCTCGAATTGCAACTGGAGTTAACCAGAAGAAATATTCCTTATCGTATTCAATCCGGCGTTCGTTTTTTTGAGCAGGCGCATATTAAAGACGTGATTTCTTATATGAGAATCACCGTCAATCCGCGCGACGAACTCGCCTGGAAACGTATCTTAAAAATGATACCGAGCGTCGGAAACGCAACTGCCGCAAAGATTTACGAATCGCTGGCTTATTCCGAAAATCCGTTTGCACTGGTTAAAAAAGACGATTTCAAATTCAAGCCGCGCAGTTCAAACGGCTGGCAAAATTTTGTTAATTTACTTGAAAATCTCGTCAAAGACGAAACCAGAAACAAACCGGCGAAACAAATCGAGTTGATTTTGACGAGCGGCTACGAACAGCATCTTCAGGAAACTTACGAAAATGCCGAAGCGCGCGCCGAGGATTTGCGGCAGCTTGCGCTTTACGCTTCAAAATACGATTCGACAGAAAGTTTCTTATCCGAACTCGCCCTAATTTCAACCGAACGCTTTGGCGCGCCGCAAACCATTGTCGGCGAAGACGTTGTGCAAGGCGGCGAAGAAGACGAGCTTTTGACTTTGACGAGCGTGCATCAAGCCAAAGGCGCGGAATGGACGGTTGTTTTTATAATCTGGGCGGCGGAAGGCAAGTTTCCCAGTCCTCGTTCTCTAAAAGAAATCGACAGCGAAGAAGAAGAAAGAAGACTTTGGTACGTCGCTTTAACACGCGCCAAAGACGAACTGTATCTGACGTATCCGTTGATGACAACCGATTACAACCGTCAAACCGTTTTGCAGAAACCGTCGCGTTTTATTATGGAAGTTCCGCCCGCGCTGTTCGAGATTTGGAGCTTGGAAGAAGACGCGCCGCAATTTGACGCGCCGGTTGAATTGCTCGATGAGAAGAAGCAGGATTTTATAAACTAATTAAAATTAGTATTTGCGCCCATCATAATTTACTTTTGTCGAAACTCTACTTATACTTCACATTATAATTTAGATGAATCAAATTAAAACGAATGAAATTTCAGAGCAGTAAAAATTTGTGCGCGCTGGTTTTTGTCATCGCGCTGGTTTTTGTAAGTTTTTCGTGCAAAAAGTCGCAAACGTCGATTAATCAAACGACCGTAGAAGCGACTGCAAATCAGCCGACAATCAAAGCGCCGACGCCGACCGACGCTTACAAATTGCTTTTCGAGGCGGTCAAGGCAAAAGATACGGGAAAAATTCGGCAATTGATTTCGAAAAATTCGCTGGCTCTTGCCGGTTACGCAGCACAGACATTTAAGCATTCGATGGAAAAACAGCTTGAAAACGGTATGGTGGAGACGACTATGACCGATTCTCTGCCGGAAATACGCGACGAGCGCATCAAGGATAATTTCGGCGCAATCGAAGTTTTTAATCAAAAGGCAAACCGCTGGGAAGACACGGCTTTTGTTTTTGAAGACGGCGGTTGGAGACTGGCGGTCGGCGACCAATATAATGGCACATATCAATCGCCCGGCAAAGGTCAGGCGCAGACTGAGTCGGAAGCGTCAAATTCGATGAACAATATGACGCCGCTGACTACGAATACGAACAGCAAATTTCCGCCTGCCAAAAACAGCAACGTCAAAACAATCGAAGTCCCGCTTGAGAATGCCAATAAAATGCCGGACGATAAAAAGAAAAATGATTAACGCGGCGCAGGTCGAAGAAATTTTGAAGCAATACAAAAAACACGGCTGGACTTTACGCCGTGTTTTGCTTTGCGCGCAAACACAGGAAATTTTGCAAAACTCGCTCGAAACTTTGTTCTATGAAACGCCGGTTGTTTCCTCTGAAACGGACGCGGTTTGGTTTTCACGCGCTTCGGCTGGCGGCGACGAAACGTGGGAACTGCGCCGTTTGAGTGCATCACCATTCGCGCTGGTCGAAGTTTTCCACGCCGACGATGATGAAGACGTGCGCGAGGAAGCGCGCTATGAAATGGAAAAAGTGGTAAGTGGTAAGTGAAAGCAAAAAACTTACCACTTACCGTTGAACGCTTACCACTAATTATTTAACTTCTTTTTAACCTTCTGTTCACACCGCGTTAAAATCTTTCATTTATTCTGACGCTTACATTTCGGCTTCGCGCTTTTATAATCGGTGGTTTTAATCTACATTTCTAATAATGGAGCAAAGAAAACTTCTTGAGCGCGAACTGGACATCCTGCGCGACCGACTTTTACTGATGGGCGGCGAAGCCGAACTTGCCGTGCAGCGCGCAATGCACGCGCTTATGCAGCGCGACAGCGATGTTGCCAATCAAGTTCTCGAACACGACGACGTTATTGACCGTCTCGAACTTGAAATTGACCGTCTTAGTGTCGAGCTTTTAACCTTGCGCCGTCCGGTTGCGCGCGAGCTTCGTCTGGTAATTTCGATTTTCAAGATTACGCCCATTTTAGAACGCATCGCCGACCACGCTACGAGCATTGCGCGCGCCGCTCTGGAACTAAACGACGAGCCGGAACTGAAAACTTACGGCGAGTTGAACCAAATGGCTGAAAACGCCCTTGAAATGCTGCAATCCGCGCTTGACGCTTTTACGTCGCACGACGCGGACAAGGCGCGCGAGTTGATAAAAAAAGATGAAGAAATTGACCGAATCTATGACAATCTGGCGAACAATCTGATGGAAACAATGTCGCAGGACGCGACAAAATCAAAACGTCTGGCGAGACTTCTTTTTGTCGCAAAAAATCTGGAGAGAATCGCCGATTACGTCAAAGACGTTTGCGAGCTGACCGTTTATATGAAGGAAGCGGTTTTTATCAAACACAGCGAAAGCAGGTGATAGGCGATAGCTTCTTTCCTACCTATCACTCGAATAATTATGCCAAACGAACTTTTAATCATCGAAGACGACGCCGATATTGCCGAAAGTTTGCATTATAATTTCAAGCGCGAAGGTTTTCGTCCCGTCATTGCCGAATCGGGCGAGAAAGGCTTGCGCCTTGCTCTGGACGAGAAAAATCCGCCGGCGTTGATTATTCTCGACCTAATGCTGCCGGGAATGAGCGGAATGGAGCTTTGCAGGCGTTTGCGGCGCGAGCCTTTGACGGAAAAAACGCCGATTATAATGCTGACCGCAAAAGCCGCCGAGGTTGATAAAATCGCCGGACTCAACCTAGGCGCGGACGATTACATCGTCAAACCGTTTTCGGTCAAAGAAGTCGTCGCTCGCGTCCGAGCCGTAATGCGGCGCATCGAAAAAGACGAAATTCAGCGTTACGAATATGGCAGTCTGACAATTGATTTTGCCGACGTGCGTGTTGCCTGCGCCGGCGCAGACATCAAACTCACCCGCAAAGAGTTTGCTTTGCTCACATATCTGATAAAAAGTGCGGGACGAGTCGCAACCCGTCAAAATCTGCTCGACAACGTCTGGGGTTACAGTTATTTCGGCGACACGCGCACGCTCGACGTTCACATTCGCCGCCTGCGCCAGAAATTAGGCGCGTGCGGCAATTGTATCGAAACTGTCGTCGGCATCGGTTACCGCTTTATAGAAGTGAAATGAGTTTTTTTGAAAATTGGTTTGGAGATAGAAAAGCGGACGAGAAAGTTTCGCCCTTTGTTTTGAACAAAATCCTGGAAACGATGCGCGAAAGCGTGATTGTCGTCGGCGAAGACACGCGCATTTTGTCTTCCAACCAAGCGGCATATAACGCTTTCGCACGCAAAAACGGCGCGCTCGAAGATAAACGATTGAGCGAAGTTATCCGTGATTTGAGCTTGCATGAAGCCTTTCGTAAAGCGCTCGAAGAAAACGTTCCGTCCGACATCGAGCTGGAAATTCCGAGTCTCGAAAACCGTCGCTACGATGCGCACGTCGCGCCGATTCTGCTGGAAAACGGGCGAAGCGCAATCGGCGTTTTTTACGACATTACGCAGATTGAACATCTTGAGCGGGTTCGACAGGAATTCTTATCAAACATCTCGCACGAGCTTCGCACGCCTCTGACTTCAATTCTTGCTTTCGTCGAAACGCTCGAAGACGGCGCGATAAAAGACGAGGAAAATAATCAGCGCTTTTTAAGCGTCATTCGCAAAAACGCGCAAAGAATGCACCGCCTGATCGACGATATTCTGGAGCTTTCGACAATCGAATCGGGGAAAATCAGACTCGAAATAAAAAAGTTAAACCTTGCTGCTTTAATCGAAGAAGTTTTCACAAATCTTTCCGGCAAAGCCGCCGAACGTCGTATTATATTAACGAATGAAATTCCCGAAGATGCATTTGTTTTCGCCGATGCCGTCAGGCTCGAACAAATGCTCACGAATTTGATTGACAATGCCATAAAATTTAATTCCGACGCCGGAAAAGTCAGCGTAAAACACACGCAAATCGACACAAAAGACGTGATTTCCGTCTCGGATACCGGCGAGGGAATTTCCGGTGAACATCTTCAACGAATTTTTGAACGCTTTTACCGCACAGACCGCGCACGTTCACGCGAAATAGGCGGCACCGGTTTGGGGTTGGCAATCGTCAAACATCTTGCGAGGCTCCATGAAGGCGAAGTTTCCGTCGCTTCGACAATTGGTAAAGGCACGACTTTTTCTCTCGAACTACCCGTAAAATCCGTCTAAAATCATTTCAAGATTTTCTTCCAAGCAATTGTAATCTGTGTTACAATAAGCCCACTTCAACAATTTGGCTCAAACGCAAATCGACTTTGTTGTTCGTTTTTCATTTTTTTGAATGTTATCTGAAAAGGAGAAAGCGCAATGGAATTAAAAATTGGACAAAAGGTTTCTTACCCGAATCAGGGTATTTGTATGGTCGAAGTTATTGAAGGGAAAAAAATCGGCGACAAATTGATGAATTTTTATCTGCTGCGCGTTTTGAGTGATAATTCGACGATTTTTGTGCCGACGGCAAAGGCTGAAACAATTGGCATCCGACCGATTATCGGCGCGAAAGAATACAAAAATCTGATAAACGGTTTGAGTGCGGATTTCAGCGATGTTTCCAGCGATTGGAAAACGCGCTCGCGCGAATACAGCGAACAGCTCCAATCGGGATGCGTTTTCAGAGCCGCCGACGTTTTGAAAAAGCTCACTTTTTTAAGTCTTGAGAAAAAACTTTCGCTGCGCGAGCAAACCTTACTTGAAAAAGCGCGATTTTTGATTATCTCCGAGATTACAAACGCCGGTTTAGCCAGCGAAAACAAAATCGAAACCAAGATTAATCAGCTTATCGAAAATGCCTGCGTCAAACATCACGCTACCCAACCGCACGTGATGGCGGCAAGCCATTAACAGTGAAAAGTAAATTGTTAATAGTTATGCTTTTATTTTCTTACTTATAGTTTGTTACTACTGGTTATTCACTTTTTTTATAGCCTGCTCTCACAACGGTTTTGATATTTCCGCGCACATGAAAATCGCCTTCAATCTCGACGCGTACGGGGTCACACGCTTTAACAAAATCTTCCAGAATAATATTGACTACGTGTTCGTGGAAAACTTTTATTTCTCGAAACGAATTGATGTAGAGTTTCAAACTTTTAAGCTCAATACAGCGCTCGTTCGGCACATATTTTAATTTGATAACGGCAAAATCCGGGAAGTCCGAAAACGGACAAATCGCCGTAAATTCCGGTATTTCAAAATCAATCCAAATCTCGCGCCCGGCGTATTCGTATCGAAAAGTGTCGAGCGGAAAAAGGTTCATCGCTTCGCGCGGCGTCGAGCGAATGTCTAGATTTTGCTGATTTGCGGGCGGTAAATTTACTTCGTCTAACATAGAAAACTCTCCGTTAAATAATCGAAACGACAATTTTACAACAAAACGCCGTAAAAAATTAAATCGCTTTAGAATCTTAGCCGTTTCGCTGCGGCTAAATCCCGGACGCCTCGTGATTCAAGCTCGCCCAAAAAGTTTACGAAAATATGCGCGGTCGCGTGCGCGTCGTCGCTGGCGCGATGATGATTGACGAGCGCGACCGAATAATAGGCGGCAACCGTGTTGAGGCGATGATTTTCAATGTGCGGCAACAGTTTGCGCGCTAATTTAACGGTGCAGAGATGCGCGTTGGCAATGCTGTATGCTTCGTAAATTCTGCCGATTTCGTGGTTCAAAAAGCGCAAATCAAAATTTGCGTTGTGGGCTACTAAAACCGCGTCGCCGATAAAATCCAAAAAATCGTGCGCGACTTCGCTGAACTTCGGCGCGGTTTTAACCATTCCGTTCGTAATACCTGTCAACTGCGAAATAAACGTCGGAATCTGTGTTTCGGGATTGACGAGCGTTTGAAATTCGGCGACTATTTTACCGTTTTTGACACGATACGCGCCGATTTCCGTGATGCGGCACGGCGGAGTTTTCGCGCCCGTCGTCTCTAAATCGAATACGACGAATTCGGTTTCCGCCAGGTTTCGTTTTCTCGTGCTGATTTGCACCAGTTCGACCGTATCTTCGTTTAATTGAAGGCGCGGGTCAATTTCAACCAAATCCGAAACCAGAAGACGCGCTAAATCCGCGTCGGGAGCGGAAATTTTCATCACATAATCGACGACTTTGACCGCCGACGCGCGCCCGCCGAAAGCATTCAGAAGCTCGATTGTTTCGCTGACAAGCAGGGAGTCGGAAATTAAATTGGAAGGCGGCGGCATATTTATAATGGTAAATGGTAAATAGTAAATAGTAAATCAAAGAATCTCTCTTGGATTTACCATTTACCATTTACCATTTACCATTACTTATTTACTATTTATTAATGTTTGTTTCTCTGTTTCTGCTTTTTCTTTTGACCGGCGGCGGTTTCGCTTTGACTTATCTTTTTGCCAAAGACGAAACGTTGCTTTGGCGCGCGTGTGCCGGAAACGTTGTCGGCTCAGTTGTTTTTTCTTTAATTTGCTTTTTAACGGCGTGTCTGCTCGATTTTACGACGCTGACCGTTTCCGTTTCGTATTTGCTGACGCTTTTGCCTTTGATTTTGTTTACTCGAAAAGGCTTCAAACAAAAATTTTTCGATGATTGGCGCGAGGCGACGAAAAAACTTGAAGGCACGGATTTCAAAAAACTTCTGCGCGTCGGTTATTACGCTTTCTTCCTCGTTCTGTTCTGGTTTTTTTTCCAGCGCGCAATGATGGAAACCGGGGGCGGAATTTTTATCGGTTCGTCGCACAATCTGGGCGATTTGCCGTTTCATCTCGGCGCGATTTTTTCCTTCACCGACGGGCAAAACTTCCCGCCCGAAAATCCTTCGTTTGCCTTTGCCAAATTTACTTATCCGTTTATGGCGGATTTGGTCGTGGCGAGTTTTGCCGCGTTCGGCGCGCGCGTCAGCGATGCGATGCTCGCGCAAAACGTTTTCCTAGCCTTTTCCCTGCTGGTTATTTTAGAAAGATTTACCATTAAATTTACCGGCAATCGTATTGTAGCGAAAATTGCGCCGGTTCTTTTATTTTTCTGCGGCGGTATCGGTTTTCTGTGGTTTTTCAAAGACGCGCTGCAATCGGCTGACGGATTCTTTAATTATTTTGGGAATCTCCCCGTAGATTACACAATTCGAGAGGAAAAGTTTCGCTGGGGAAATACTTTGTCGCTGTTCCGATGGGGCAATTCGCTGACGACGCTATTTCTAACGCAAAGAAGTTTGCTGCTCGGAATGCCGCTGACGCTGATTGCTTTGCAGAAAGTTTGGGAAATTTTTAGCAGCGGTCAAAAACAAGAAGATGAAACGAAAAAGCCATTTTCCATTTACCATTTTTCACTTTCCACTTTCCTTGTCGGTCTTCTCGCCGGAACTTTGCCGCTTGTCCACACGCACAGTTTAGTGGTTTTATTCCTCGTCTGCGCCTTTTTGTTTTTCTTCAGCATAAGCAAATGGCGCGGATGGTTAGCCTTTGGAATCGGCGTTTCGATTATCGCCATTCCCGAACTTCTCTGGGCAATGACCGGCAGCGCGACGCGCTTCGGCGTGTTTTTCGATTGGCATTTCGGTTGGGACTCGCGCGGCGAAAATATCTTTTTATTCTGGGCGAAAAATTTAGGTTTGTTTATTCCGCTGCTTGCTTTGGGAATTTATTTTGTTTTTAGAAATAAAAATCAAGAAATTGAACCGCCGATAAACACAGATAAACGCAGGTTAAATCAAGGTAGTCAGCAGGACAAATTAATTCACCATTCAACCTTCACCATTCACCATTTACTTTTCTACGTTCCGTTTCTGCTGTGTTTCGTCGTTCCAAATCTTGTTCGGCTTGCGCCGTGGGAATGGGATAATATTAAGGTTTTGATTTACTGGTTTGTCGGTTCTGTTCCGTTTGTCGCGCTGGTTTTGGCACGGCTTTGGGAAAGAAAAGCTGTTTTTAAGTTTGTTGCTGCAGTTTGTTTGATTGTTTTGACTTCGGCGGGCGCGCTCGACGTTTGGCGCGTCGCTTCACGCGCGGTAAATTATCAAGTGTTCGAGCGGGATTCGATAAAAATCGCCGAGCAAATCAAGCAAAAAACGCCGCCGAGCGCTTTATTCGTCAACGCACCGACTTATAATTCCGGCGTCGTGTTGTCAGGCAGGCGTTCGCTGATGCGTTATACGGGACATCTTCAATCTTACGCTATTGATTTCCAGCCGCGCGAGAACGAGGTGAAAACAATTTACGAAGGCACGGCAGCGACCGAAAGTTTATTGAGGAAATACGACATCGATTATGTTTTAATTAGTCCCGAAGAGCGTAGTTACGCGCAGACGAACAACATGCGGCTAAACGAAGATTATTTTCGCCGGTTTCCCGTCATTGCGGAAGTCGGGCAGTATCGGGTTTATAAAGTTAAGTAAGTCAGACAAAAACTAACCGGAGATAATTGAAATGATGAATGGTGAATTAAAGAATGTTCTTTAATTCACCATTCATCATTGTAAAACCTGCGGTTGAATTTATACCGAAATGAGCGAACAGGAAAATCAAATAATGACAGACGATAAAAAGCAAACAGCCGACAAACTATGGCTCGTCGCGTGTTCGATTATCACGGCAATCGCCGCGTTTGTGCGTTTTTACAATCTCGAACTAAAACCGCTGCATCATGACGAAGGCGTCAACGGGTTTTTTTTGACGACGCTTTTCCGCGAAGGCGTTTATAAATACGACCCGAGCAATTATCACGGTCCGACGCTTTATTACTTTGCGCTCGCGTTCTCAAAAATGTTCGGCTTTAATACTGTAAGCATTCGCGCGAGCGTAGCGATTTTCGGTGTTTTGACGGTTGTGCTGGCGTTCTTTCTAAAAAATTACATCGGCAAAATCGGCAGTCTCGCCGCCGCGCTGTTTCTCGCCCTCTCGCCCGGAATGGTTTTTATCTCGCGTTATTTTATACACGAAATATTGTTTATATTTTTCAGTTTTGCTATCGTCATCGGCGTTCTGTATTTCATCGAAAAGCAAAAGGCGGGAGTTTTTGCGATTTCGGCAATGACGTTTTTGCTGCTCGTCTGCTTGCTGCCGACGGCGCTGAATTTAGCAAACGCGATTGGCGAGCAAAACGCGACACTTGTTTGGATTGTGCGCGTCGGTCTTTTTGCCGTCGAAGCGGTTCTTGTTTTTTTGATAATGCGAATGCTTCTGGCTTGGAACGAAGGCAGAGCGATTTATTTAATTCTCGCGTCCGCCTCGACGGTTTTGCTTTTCGCCACCAAAGAAACGGCGTTTATCACGATTGCGACAATGCTAATTGCCTGTCTGTGCGTTTGGATTTGGCGGAAAATTTACCGTGCAGCGTTCGGCGAACCGAAAGCAAACGAGATTGAACCGGTTGAATTGACGTGGCGAAATTTCCGCGCTCGGGTGGGTGATTCAAGCGATTTGACATTGCTGATTGTCGCAGTTTCGGTCGTTTTCGCTTACGTCGGCATTTTGTTTTTCTCGTCGTTTTTCACCTATTCCGAAGGCATTTCCAAAGCGTTTGAGGCTTACAGTTTGTGGACGAAAACCGGAACAAAAGACCACACGCAAAATGGAATATGGGCTTATCTGAAATGGGGAATGAAGCTGGAATCGCCGATTCTTCTGCTTTCCGCACTCGGAACTTTGATTGCGCTGGCAAAAGCGCGGCATCGCTTTGCCGTTTTTGCAGGCTTTTGGGCATTAGGAATGTTCGCCGCTTACACGATTATTCCGTATAAAACGCCTTGGCTCGCACTATCATTTTTGCTCCCGATGTGCATTATTGCCGGTTACGGCGTCAACGAATTACTAGCCGGCAAAGACAAAATTTTTAAACTTTTAGGCGCGCTCGTTTTGCTTTTCGCCGCCGCAATTTTGGGTTATCAAACTTATGATTTGAATTTTCAAAGATACGACGACGACTCGATGCCGTATGTCTATGCACACACCCGACGCGGATTTCACGACCTTATCAAACAAATCGAGTATTACGCTGACAAAAGCGGCAAAGGCAAAGATGCGGCAATCGAAATTGTCTCGCCCGATTACTGGTCGATGCCCTGGTATATGCGCGAATACCCGAAGGCGATTTTTCACGGACAATTTGCCGACGCAACCGCATCGGAAATGATTGTCGCATCCACCGCCCAGACCGCAGAATTAAACAGGCGTTACGGCGCGCATTATAAATACGCCGGAACGTATCCTTTGCGTCCGGGCGTTGATTTGATTCTGCTGGTGCGGAAAGATTTAGCGGAGGCGAATGCGCAGGACATTTACAAAATCAGTAAAGTAGCGCCGTAAAAATCGTGGCGGCAACCTTTTCGGCTGAAACGCCGCCTAATGTTTCGGAAAGGAAATTTAACCGCAGATGTACACAGATAGACATTGATAAAAATCGGACGAAAGCAAAAAATTAATTTTTCTATCTGCCAATATCTGCGTTCATTCGCGTTCATTTGCGGTTAAATTATTCGGTAATAATTTATGTGTAAATCTCTACTGCTCGCTTTTATTTTGATGACAACTTCGATTTTCGCACAAACGCCGCCGATTGAAGCGGGCGTTTCGCAAACCTTAGCTAAATGGCGCGCGGCGAATTATTCGGACGTGCGTTATAAGTTGAACGTCACGCTCGAAAAAGGCGCGCCCCTAATGAAAGGCGACATCGAGATTCGCGTGAATTTGACGGACGAGGGCGCGAAAAATCTTTTGATTCTTGATTGGCGCACGACGCAGTTTGCGAATGATAAAGACAAGCCTTTTGTATATATAACGGAAGTAAATAGCAAGTCGCAGATGAATTTAAACGAGCAGAATTACGGCATTTTCTTCGAGCATATACAAATCGGAAAAGAGCTTTTAAAGACAGGCGAAAATGTTATCAAGATAAACTTCGCGTCGCCGATAAAAACGTCGGGTGCGGCAATTACGCGCTATGTTGACAAGGAAGACGGCGCGGAATACGTCTATTCGCTGTTCGTGCCGTCGGACGCAAGCACGGCGTTTCCCGTGTTTGACCAGCCGGATTTGAAGGCGCGATTTACTTTAACGGTTGATGCGCCCGCAGATTGGAAGGTTACTTCAAATGAACCGTTTTATTTTCTGAATACAAATTATGACGCTTCGCCTGAGTCAATTGAGAATGCGCGTGAATTTAGTAAGAAAAGTTATGAAAAAGATAAAACAAGAAACGCAAAAACTTTAAGTGAAGAAATTTTCGCACTTTCTCAAAAAATACCCGCAGCAGGCAGCAGGCTTTACTATTTTTATGAAACAAAACCTATAAGCACTTACGTCTTTGCTTTTGCCGCAGGAGAATTTGTTGAGTTTTCAGAACAAGAAAATTTTTTTAGCGGCGAAGATTTTCTCCCCTTAGATTTGAATCTCAAAAAAGATACAAAACCAATTGGAATTCAATCAACCGGCGATGGAAAATATATAAGAAGTAATTCCTTGATTTACGTCCGCAAATCGCAAGCCGATAAATTCAAACAGCACGCGGCGGAAGTCTTTCGGCTCAACCGCGAAGGCGTGAAGTTTCTTGAATCGTGGTTCGATTACAAATTTCCGTTTCCGAAATACGACCTTGTTTTGATTCCCGAATTTCCGTTCGGCGGAATGGAACACGCGGGCGCGACGTTTTTACGCGAAGACCGCGTTATTTTCCCGACCGAGCCGACGAAAAATGATTACATCACCCGCGCCAACGTCATCTTTCACGAAGCCGCGCATCAATGGTTCGGCGACACGGTAACGATGCGCTGGTTTGACGATTTGTGGCTCAAGGAAGGCTTTGCCGAGTTTATGGCGTATAAAACCCTAGCGCAAGTGATGCCCGAATACAATGCGTGGAAAATCTTTTACGAGCGCAACAAACAGCTTGCCTATCTGACCGATTCAACTAAGGGAACAACGCCGATTTATCAGGAAATCCCGAATCTGTCGGCGGCAAAATCCGCTTACGGCAACATCGTCTATCGCAAAGCCCCGTCGTTTCTGCGCCAAGCCGAGTTCTACTTGGGCGAAGATAAATTTCAAACGGCAGTCCGCGCATTTTTGAAGAAACACGAATTCGCCAACGCCGAATGGACGGATTTGGTAAAGGAATTTGAAACGGCAAGCAAGCAGGATTTGAAAGATTGGGCAAATGTTTGGGTAACGGAACGCGGAATGCCGGTTTTTAGAACAATGGAAGTTCCGCCTTACAAAACTATTTGGGGAAAGATGCGAAGCACGGGAAATTACTTGCTGACACAAAAACCAATTCTTGGAGATTCGGCTTTTTGGAAAGAGAAAACAAAGGTCTTAATTATTTACAAAGACGATTCAAAACAAGTGCAAGATTTAACCGTTTCCCGTGCTTTTGATGGAGTTCAACTTTTGGATGGAAAAAAAGTTCAAATTTCAGATGGAAAAGTAGTTCAAACTATAGAAGGTAAGCGTAATCTCAAAAATCTCATAGGAATAGTGGATAAAATAAGTTTTATTTTCCCAAACTATCAAGATTACGGCTACGGCATCTTTCTGCTTGACGAGCGAAGCCGCGCTTACGTTCTCGCAAATATCCAGAACGAAAAAGACGATTTTCTACGCACGATGATGTGGGGAAGTTTGTGGGACAGCGTGCGCGAAGCCGAACTCGCGCCGCGTGATTACGTCGCGCTCGTCATCAAAAACATCAATGTCGAAACCGACGAAAGCACGATTCAAACCCTGCTTGCAAGAGTTTCGACCGCGATGAATTATTATCTGTCCGACACGCAATCAAAAGAACTCGCTGCGCAACTCGAAACGCTTTTAATCGAAAAAATGCAAAACGCGCCGACGCTCGGACAGCGAATCACATTTTATCGGGCGTTTTTGAACGTCGCTTCAACCGACAAAGCGCGGGCAATTTTGAAAGATTTTTTAAGCGGCAAACTACAAATAAAAGATTTACAGTTAAAAACCAAAGACAAATTCGACATCGCAACGCGCCTCGCCGTTCTAAACGACGCCGACGCGCCGAAACTGCTTGCCGATTTGAGCAAAACCGAAACGAGCGACGAAGCCAAACGCTACGCCTACGCCGCGCAAGCCGGTTTCCCTTCAACGGAAAACGCCGCGAAATTCTACAACGATTTTGTTAATAACAAAGACATATCCGAAAGCTACATCGAATCGGCGTTCGTGCCGTTTAATTCGGTGCGCCGCGCCGATTTAACTTTGCCGTATTTAGAAAAAGCTCTCGCCGAATTGCCGAACCTGAAACGAAACAGAAAAATCTTTTTCGTCAACGGCTGGCTTTCCGCTTTCATCGGCGGGCAGAAAAGCGAACAGGCTTTGCAAATCGTCAATAAATTTCTCGCCGACAATCCGAATTTAGACAGAGATCTGCGGTTGAAAGTTTTGGAAGTCGCGGATGGTTTGAAACGCGCCGTCAAAATCCGCAGCAAGTTCAAAGACAACTAATAATAAAGATATTTAGCCACGAACAAACACGAAAATTCACGAAAACTTTATTAAATTTGTTTCGTGAATTTTCGTGTTTGTTCGTGGCTAATTTTCTAATCTTGAATAAAAAGTAAAGATTTGATATTCTAATTATTCGCCGCGAAAAGAAAAATTTTACGAAGCGAAACTATGAAAATTTCGGCACAGGAAGAATATGGACTGCGATGTCTTTTGCAGCTTGCGACTTTGAGCGCGGGCGAATCTTTGACCTTAAATCAAATTGCCGAACGCGAAGGAATTTCTCAGGCGAACGCCGGAAAATTGATGTGGTTGCTTAACAAAGCCGGTTTCGTTTCGGCGACGCGCGGCACAAAAGGCGGTTACAGTTTGGCGCGCGCGGCGAACGAAATTCGATTGAGCGAAGTTATCAAAGTTCTCGATGCGGACGAAATCGGCAATCATTGCGAAAGCTACACGGGCGTTCTCGATACCTGTATCCACAAAGGCGATTGCGGAATTCGTCCCGTTATTGTTGGGCTTCACGAAATTGTGCAGGAAGCCTTGTCGCAAATTACGCTCGCTCAATTACTCGGCAATGAAGCGAAAGTTGACGAGACTTTTCACCAAATCCAACGATTTGAACGCAAACTCGGGCAGGAAAATTTAAGAAATTAGTTTTTATAATAAATATATGTCAACAGCAGTAGAACTACTTGCAAACAGAGAATATAAATACGGTTTTACGACCGACATCGAAACGGAAACGATTGCTAAAGGCTTGTCCGAAGATGTCGTGCGTCTTATTTCGCGCAAAAAAAACGAACCCGATTGGCTTCTTCAATTTCGTCTGAAAGCATATCGTCATTGGCTGACGATGAAACAGCCCGACAACTGGGCGAACTTTCATTATCCGAATATCGATTTTCAAAACATCAGCTATTATTCCGCGCCGAAACAGAAAGTCAAAAAGCAGAGTTTGGACGAAGTTGACCCGGAACTTATCAGAACTTTCGAGAAGCTCGGCATCCCGATTACCGAACAGAAAATGCTGGCAAACGTTGCGGTTGACGCAGTTTTCGATTCGGTTTCGGTTGCGACAACGTATAAGAAAAAACTGCTCGAAGCGGGCGTAATTTTCTGCTCGTTCACCGAAGCGGTCGCCGATTATCCCGAACTTATCAAAAAGTATCTCGGCTCGGTCGTGCCGTCGTCGGACAATTATTACGCGGCGCTGAACGCGGCGGTTTTCTCGGACGGCTCGTTTGTTTTCATCCCGAAAGGCGTCAGATGTCCGATGGAATTGTCCACGTATTTCCGCATCAACACACAGGATTCGGGACAGTTTGAACGAACCCTTGTCGTCGCCGAAGAAGGCGGCTACGTCGCCTACAACGAAGGCTGCACCGCGCCGCAGTTCGACACGAATCAGCTTCACGCGGCGGTCGTCGAACTCGTCGCTTTGGACGATGCGGAAATCAAATATTCAACCGTCCAGAATTGGTATGCGGGCGACGAAAATGGCAAAGGCGGCATTTATAATTTCGTTACAAAACGCGGTGCGTGTCGCGGTAGAAATTCAAAAATTTCGTGGACGCAGGTTGAAACCGGAAGCGCGATAACTTGGAAATATCCGAGCGTGATTTTGCAGGGCGACAACTCAATCGGCGAATTTTATTCGGTCGCGCTGACGAACAACGCGCAGGTTGCCGACACGGGAACGAAGATGATTCATCTCGGCAAGAATACGAAATCGACAATCATCTCGAAAGGAATTTCCGCCGGAAAATCGAACAATTCGTATCGCGGGCTTGTCAAAGTAATGCCGAAAGCGACGGGCGCGCGCAATTACACGCAGTGCGATTCGATGCTCATCGGGCAGACGTGCGAAGCGAACACTTTTCCGTATATCGAAGTGATGAACAACACCGCGCGCGTCGAACACGAAGCGACGACCTCGAAAATCAGCGAAGACCAACTGTTTTATTTGCAACAGCGCGGCATCTCGCAGGAAGATTCCGTCTCGCTGATTATCAACGGTTTCTGCAAAGAAGTTTTCAAAGAACTGCCGATGGAATACGCCGTCGAAGCGCAGAAACTTCTTGGATTGAAATTGGAAGGAAGCGTCGGTTAATGAAACGTAAAACTCCGCAGGAAAAGAAAACTTTGAGTTACGCCAAAGATTGCCGAAATGTTTATGGCGAAAATGATAAAACTTCGCGCGTATCGATTCGCCGAAACAAAACTTTCCCAACTCGCGCTTTTAGAAAAAATATCAACGATATTTTGCAAGGCGCAGTCGGCGCTGTAGATTTGGAAAAAGCCGAAGTATTAGACGTTAACATCAGAGCAATAAACAGAAGAAAGTGGAAAAAATCTGCTGATATGCCGTTGGGTAAAATTGTCAAAGAGCAGCTTGAAACGGGAGAAAGACCGATTCGCAGAAAATTGAAAGGAGCGATGAGAAATATAGTCAAAAAGGAAGTTACTGAATATATTCTCACGAAAAACGGTTGGATGACGAAAAAACGATGAAGACGCATTTGGAGTTGAAATTATCGATTATCATTGAGGTTCGATATTAATAAATTAAAACCGATTCATCCGGGCGAAATTTTGCGCGAGGAATTTTTGCTGCCGATGAACATTAGTCCAGCGCGTTTAGTGGAAGATACGGGAATTTCGCCGGAAGAAACCGGAAAATTAATCGAAGGCAAAAGCTCCGTAACGCCAAACGCGGCGTTGCGTCTATCGCTGTATTTCGGTTTATCGGAAAGATTCTGGCTAAATCTGCAATCGCGTTACGACCTCGAAACCGAAAAGGACAAACTCGCCGACCGCTTGCAGCGTGAAGTAAGAGTTTTGGCGACAATTTAAGAAATTATGAATTTAGCAATCGAACTAGAACAAGAAACCGACGGACGATGGATTGCCGAGATTGACGCCCTTGACGGCGTTCTTGTTTATGGCGAAACACGAGACGACGCGATTAAAAAGGTTAAAATCTTGGCTTTGCAAGTCATTGCCGACCGTTTGGAAAACGGCGAAAGTTTGCCGCAGCAAGTTGAAAGTTTGATTTTTGAAGCGGTATGAGCGATTGGAAATCCGCCAAAGCGAAAAGAGTTTTAGCCGCGCTGGAAAAAATCGGCTGGCAAGTCAAAAGGCAAAAAGGCTCGCACAAAACTTTATCGCGCGAAGGCTGGGCGGATTATGTTTTTGCATTTCACGACGGCGACGAAATCGGCTCGAAAATAATTTCGAGAATTGCAAAGAAAACAGGACTAAAACCCGAAAATTTGTAAATGGAAAAAATTGAATTGCAAAACGCGCCCGAACCGAAAGGACATTATTCGCCAGCCGTTGTGCATAACGGCTTGATTTTTGTGTCGGGGCAATTGGCGACGAATCCCGAAACGGGCGAAGAAATTATCGGTTCAATCGAAGCGCAGACCGAACAATGTTTGCGAAACGTCGAAGCAGTTTTAAAGGCGGCAAACAGCGATTTGAATCACGTTTTGAAATTTACGATTTACGTCTCAAGCGAAGATTTATGGGGCGCGGTCAACGAAACTTATAAACGGATTTTGGGCGAACATAAACCGGCGCGGGCGATAATTCCGGTCGGCAAATTTCGCGGCGATTTTTTGATTGAGATTGAAGCGATTGCCGCGGTAAAAGAATGAGTGAAATAAATTTATTTGACAAAGTTCAAACCGAGGAAACTTCGCCTCAAAACGCATTTAGGACGCCGCAGGAAAAAAAGGCTCTGAGTTATGCCAAAGATTGTCGCAATTGCTATGGCGAAAGTGATAAAGGTTCACGCAAATCAATTCGACGAAACAAAACTTTTCCGAATCGCGCTTTCAGAAAGAATGTTAATGATGTTTTGCACGCCGCAATCGGAGAGGTGGATTTGAAAAAAGCTGAAACGATTGATGTTAAAGCCAAACAAATTAAACGGAGAAAGTGGAAAAAATGGTCGGATAGACCATTAGGGGAAGTGGTAAAAGGCACGGTTGAAGACAGAGGAAAAATTTTCACGGCAAAAATTAAGCGTCGCATAAAAGCGTCATATACATATAGAGAAAAATAAAATGCTATTAGAAATTAAAGATTTACACGCCGGAATCGAAGGCAGAGAAATTTTAAAAGGCTTGACGATGAACGTCAATAAGGGCGAAGTTCACGCGATTATGGGTCCGAACGGTTCGGGCAAATCGACATTGGCGAAAGTTCTCGCCGGTCATCCGTCGTATGAAGTTTTGAGCGGCGAAGTCATTTACGAAGGCGAAAATCTGCTCGAATTAGACCCGGACGAAAGGGCGCGTGAAGGTGTTTTCCTTGCTTTTCAATATCCGGTGGAAGTTCCGGGCGTGTCGAATTCGCAGTTTTTGCGGCTTGCTTATAACGAGAAAATGAAGCATCTCGGCGAAGAAGAATTAGACCCGCTCGAATTTAACGATTTGCTGAAAGAGCGTGCAAAAATCGTCGAAATGGATTCATCGTTTTTCAAGCGTTCGGTCAACGAAGGCTTTTCGGGCGGCGAGAAAAAGCGCAACGAGATTTTGCAAATGGCGGTTTTGCAGCCGAAACTCGCGGTTTTAGACGAAACCGATTCGGGGCTTGATATTGACGCTTTGCGGATTGTCGCCGAAGGCGTGAACAAATTGCGAAACCCTGGCAAGGCGATAATTCTCGTAACACATTACCAGAGGCTTTTGAATTACATCGAGCCGGATTTTGTTCATGTTCTCGCAGACGGAAAAATCGTCAAAGAAGGCGGCAAGGAACTCGCGCTCGAACTCGAAGAAAAGGGCTACGATTGGGTAAAAGCGGCGGGGAAATAATTTGAGGCAAACTTATGAATCAAGTTTATACGGCGATTGTTAAACAAGACGGCGATTGGTGGATTGGCTGGATTAAGGAAATACCGGGCGTGAATTGTCAGGAAGCGACGCGTGAAGAATTGCTGGAAACTCTGCGGATAACTTTGCAGGAAGCATAGGAATTTAACCGTGAAGAAGCAATCGCCGCCGCCGGAGTTGATTATCAAGAGATGTCGATTGCCATAGGAAACGGCGGGAGTTGATTCGTTATTTGAATTCGTAGTGATGTGAATTATTGCGCGAAGGCGGAAATCATTCCCGGTGGTACAATCCGGTGCAAAACAGACGTTCGGCTGTACCGTGCCACAACGAAATCAGCGACGAATTAGCAAAAAACATTTGTAAGGATTTAGGAATTCCAAAGATAAAATGAATTTACAAGCGGCGAAAGAAACAAATTACAGCCAGGCTTTTCGTGAAGTTTTAGCGCGTGAGCAAAATGATTGGCTCAAAAATCTGCGCGAATATGCCTTTAAGGTTTTTACGGAAAAGGGATTTCCGACGCTTCGAGACGAAGAATGGAAATATACGAATCTTGCCGAACTTGTGCGCGAGGAATTTAAAACTTCGGAAAACGCACAGGTTGATGCGGAAAAAATCGGCGCGCTTTTTTCAAATACCGAAAGCGAAAATCGGGTTGTTTTTGTCAACGGAATATTCAATGCGGATTTGACGAATCTTTCTGCCTTACCGGAAAACGCGCAGGTTTTGCCATTAAACAAAGCAATCGGAGACGAAAAGTTCGGTGCGGTTGTCAAAGAAAATCTGGGAAAATTTGTCGGTGCTGAAACAAACGGTTTTACGGCTCTGAACACAGCTTTTTTCAATGAAGGCATATTTATTTTCGTGCCGAAAAACTCGAAAATCGAAACGCCCATTCATCTGGCTTTTGTTGCCGACGGTGAAACAGCAAATTTTCCGCACGTTCTATTTGTTGCCGAACGCGGAAGCGAAGCGACTTTGATTGAAAGTTATCTGCGCACGGGCGAAACAAGATATTTTACCGATTCGGTTGTCGAAATTGTTTTGGCAGACGAAGCAAAGCTGAAGCATTTCCGCGTCCAGCGCGAAAGTCACGCTGCTTTTCATGTCGGAACGACCTGCGCGGAAATCAACCGCGGCTCGGTTTATAATTCCACGAACATCACGCTCGGCGCGCGCCTTTCTCGCCACGACGTTTCAGTAAAATTCAAAGCGGAAGGCGGCGAAGCCTTTGTTGACGGGCTTTATATGATTGCCGAAGACCAGCACGCCGATACGCATTCGGTTATTGACCACCAATTACCGAACTGCATTTCGCATCAAACTTATAAAGGAATTGTTGACGGTAAAGCGCGCGCGGTGTTTAACGGAAAGGTGTTTGTCAGGGAAAATGCAAGCGGCACCGACGCGCAGCAATCAAATAAAAATCTGCTTCTTTCGAACGACGCGCGAGTTGACACAAAACCCCAATTGGAAATTTTCAACGACGACGTGAAATGCGCGCACGGTGCAACGGTCGGGCAATTGGAAGAAGAAGAATTGTTTTATCTTTTGTCGCGCGGCTTGAGTGACACTTTGGCGCGCAATCTTTTGACTTACGGCTTTGCCGAAGAAATCGTTAATAAAATAGAAATCGAATCAATAAAACGGCAATTGGACGAAGCGGTTTTGAATCGTCTGAACGCAAATCTGGAGATATAAAAAACAAATGAGAGTCAGAACAAACATCATCATATCGGAAGACATTTTAAAGAGAATCGACGTTCTCGCGGGCGAAAAACAAAAGCGCGCTGCCGTCATTGAAACTGCTTTGCGCGAATACGTCGAACGCGAAGAAAAGAAATTGCCGCCGCCTGATTTGGAAGTGGAAGTTGCCGGCAACGGTAGCAAAGTCAGCGCTAAAGCTAAATAAGTTTAGTAATGAGATGGAGCAAAGTTAAAAAGTTAGTCGAGGACAGCTTCGCGGAAGGCATTAAAAACCGCGTGCAAATTTATTCCACTCATTATCAATGTTCGTGTGGGCGCGGCTGGATTACGATTGACGGAAAGGAATTGGTTGATTTATCAACGATGCTTTCATCAATGATTTACAGGTGCGCTTATCACGAAACAACGAACACGGTTTTTCCAAAACATTCTGCCGTTCCAGATGAAAATAGAACGCCGAATAAGTTAACTGAAGACGGCGAATTTTCAAGATTCGATTTGCATATTGCCTGCTTTGATTATTTGCACCAAAGCATTAAAGATTCAATTGAAAGCAAAAATCCATTAATCAAATCTTTAGCTGCTTTGAATGCAAAAGTTGGTAAAGGCAGGCTTTCAGAAATTGCCAAACAGAATCTGCATCCGCTGACTCGCGCTTTGCTGAATTTTCGTATCGAAGCGGAAAGAGAATTACGAAGCAAGCGAGAAATTGAAGTTATTAATGCCAATGCTGAAATGTTGAATAAACAAGTTTTGGAAACGCTCGAATATCAAGCGGATATTTGGGAAAATTATTAAACAAATGAATACAGCAGTAAAAGAAATGAGCAGTTGGGACGTTGAAAAAATTCGCGCGGATTTTCCCGTTTTGTCGCAAACGGTGAATGGTAAGCCGCTGGTTTATCTTGACAACGGCGCGTCGTCGCAAGTGCCGAATCTAGTTATCGAACGCGGCTCGAAATATTTGCAGGAAGAACACTCGAACATTCATCGCGGCGTGCATTATCTTTCCCAGAAAGCGACGAGCGCGTATGAAGGCGCGCGCGAAAAGGTGAAAAGATTTATTAATGCGGCGGACGTGAAGGAATGTATTTTTGTGCGCGGCTGCACGGAAGGAATTAATTTGGTCGCGCACGGTTACGGCAGAAAGTTTATCGGCGAAGGCGACGAGATTATTATTTCCGCGATGGAACATCACGCTAACATCGTGCCTTGGCAGATGCTGTGCGAAGAGAAAGGCGCGATATTGCGCGTTATTCCGATGAACGAGCGCGGTGAGCTAATCATTGACGAATACGAAGCGATGCTCAACGAGCGCACGAAATTCGTTTCGATTATTCACGTTTCAAACGCTCTCGGCACAATCAATCCGGTCAAGGAGATGATTGAATCGGCGCATAAATTCGGCGTTCCGGTTCTGCTCGATTCGGCGCAAGCCGTTCCGCATATGAGTTTGGACGTGCAGGATTTGGATTGCGATTTTATGACGTTTTCCGGTCATAAAATGTTCGCGCCGACGGGCAGCGGCATTTTATACGGCAAGAAGGAACTCTTGGAAAAAATGAACCCGTTTCAAGGTGGCGGCGATATGATTCGCACCGTAACTTTTGAGAAGACGACTTACGCCGGTTTGCCGAATAAATTTGAAGCCGGAACGCCGGCGATTGCCTCGAACATCGGACTCGGCGCGGCGATTGATTATCTGAATTCGATTGACCGCGAAGCCGCATTTGCTTACGAAGAAGAATTGCTCCGATACGCGACCGAAAAACTATCGGCAATCGAAGGCGTTCGCATCATCGGCACGGCGCGCGAAAAAGCATCCGTCATATCTTTTACAATCGAAAACGTCCACCCGCACGACATTGGCACAATCCTCGACCAATCGGGCATCGCCGTCCGCGCCGGACATCACTGCGCCCAACCCGTGATGCAGTTTTTCCAAGTTCCGGCGACAGCTCGCGCTTCGTTTGCTTTTTACAACACGCGCGAAGAAGTTGACGTTTTGGCGGATGCGGTGCAAAAGGTGATTGAGGTTTTTGCGTAAGCTATGTTTTCAATGCGAACCAAAATTTTGAAGAAAAGTGAGTATTTAACTCCGTTAATTTATTTACTAATTGTAATAATAGGATTCTTTTTTGCATTTCCAATGGAACGTGGCAATAACGGGTCGTTTTTCTTTCTAGTCTTAATGACGCTGCCGTGGAGTATTGTTACGTTTTTTTTCATTATGTTTGCAATCCATCAGGGTTTTGAGAATGAGGCAGGCTTCTTTTTCTTTGCGGCTACTGCAATACTCAATGCGTTTCTTCTCTATTTGATTGTGAAAAGCTTAAATAAAAAGTGATTTATGAAACATATGCAGCAAACTCCGATTCAAGTTGGCGAATACAGTTTTACGATTTTGATTGAGCCGAACGAGCCTGACGGCTACCTGGTAACTTGTCCCGCTTTGCCCGGACTCGTTACCGAAGGCGACACGCTCGACGAAGCATACGCGATGGCGCAGGACTCTGTTCAAGGCTATCTGGAAAGTTTGATAGCGCACGGCGAACCGATTCCGCGAGACAAAATCGAAATGCCTGTTCGGGTGAGAATCGAGAATGAAAAAGTTGCCGCGTGATTTGCCCGCGAAGAAAATAATTACGGCTTTGGAACGCGCGGGCTTTGCGGTTGACTGCGTAACGGGAAGCCCTTACATCTTGATTTAGGGAAAACTGCGAACCGTCGTGCCCTATCATAAAGCCGTCAAATTTTGAACGCTAACATCTATTTTGAATCAAATCGAAATGAGCGTCGAAGAGTTTTTAGAATTGCTTTGAGTAAAACAACAATGTTTCCGAAACAATGAAATTTCTAATAAAAATCACATTTGCCAGTTTATTAATTTGGGCGATGTTTGGTTGTCAAAATCAAACCGTTTCAAATTCAGCGAGCAAAACGAATTCAAATGTTCCGGCTAACAATGCGAATAATACAAGCCAATCAAATACCGAAACGCCTGCGCCGCAAACGATAAAATTTGAATCGGCGGACAAAGTTGAAATCGTCGGCGCGTTTTACCAATCGCCAAAGGAAAATTCGCCCGCCGTTTTGATGCTGCATCAATGGGAAAGCAACCGGCAATCTTATGACGAATTTGCAAAGCGTCTTCAGGCGAAAAATTTCGGTGTGCTGGCGATTGACGGGCGCGGGTTTGGTGAATCGGTAAAGACGACTGACAGCGCGACGGTAGCGACGAATCGCGGCGACGAAACGGTTAAGGGAATGAAGTCAGACGTTGATAACGCTTTTAATTTTCTGGCGAAACAGAAAAATGTTGATGCCCAAAAAATCGGAATTGTCGGCGCGTCTTACGGCAGCAGTCTGGCGATAATTTACGCGGTGGAAAATCCAAAGGTAAAAGCCGTCGCGCTGCTCTCGCCCGGACTCAATTATTTTGGCAATATGCCGACCGAGCCTGCCGTTAAAAATTACGGCAATCGTCCGCTTTTGCTGGTTGCCGCCGAAGATGATAAAGAATCTGCCGACGCAGTTAGAAAATTAAAAGAAGCTAATGCAACTGATAAATACAAAGTGAAAATTTTTGAGAAAGGCGGACACGGCACAGGACTTTTTAAAGCGAAAGTCGGTTTTGAAGATTTGCTCGAAGAGTTTTTGACGAAAAGTTTGGCGCAGTAAATTCGATGTCACTTTTATATCTCAAAGAAGCGGTTGAAGCGGGCGACGCGGAAAAATTGATTCGTTATGTGCGGCTTCATTTCGGCGACGGCGACGAAGAGAAAGGACGAAAAGAAATTGATAAAGCGTGGATTGAAGCGTTGAAACTTCTGCTTGAAGTTCCGCCGACGAAGCGCGAATTTATTTTGCAAACTATAGCCGAAACGGATGCGGCAACTTTGGCGCATCTTTTTTTTCATCTGCATTTTTATTTTGTCGGGCGTTCGGGGGAATGGATTCATGACGGAAATCTCTGAAAATCTGCGGCAGCTTCGTCCGGGTTTGTGGCAGACGGTCAACGAGCGTTATCCGGGAGCGATGATTACGAAAACCGATTACGTTCCGCTTGCGAAATTGTCGAAACCATTGAGCGAAGCGCGTCTGACTTTTGTTAGCACCGCCGGAGTTCAGCCGAAAAATACGCTGCCGTTTGATACGGTTCATCCGGTTGGCGATTACACTTTTCGGCGCATTCCTTCCCGTTCAAAAACGTCGGATTTGGAAATTCACCAATTGAAATATCCAACCGTCGGCGCGAATCGGGATTTGAATGTGATTTTTCCGATTGAGCGGCTTCAGGAATTTGCGGCGGAAAAATTCATCGGCTCGCTGACCGAAAATTTCTTCTCGTTTATCGGTTATAATATGGACGCGGAGAAATTGGAACGCGCTTTGGCGGAAGACATCGCCGAAGCGGTCGAGGCGGAAAACGTCGATGTCGCGCTGCTCGCGCCCGCCTGACCGATTTGCCATCAGAGCATCGCGCTGGTTCAGCGCGCCATTGAAAAAAAAGGCATCCCAACCGTTTCGTTGTCAGTTTCGCTCGACGTAACCGAACACATAAAACCGCCCCGCGCGATGTTTTTGCCGTTTATGATGGGACATCATTTCGGCGTTCCGTTTCATACGGAATTGCAGAGAAAAATAATTCGCACGGCTTTATCGCGGATTGCCGATGCAAAAGAAAGCGGTGATATTTTTATGTTTCCGATGACCTGGGCAAAAGCGCGGCAGGAAGGAAAGGAAATCGAGAAGCAACTGGAGACAAATGGAAAAAGTTAATCTAGCCGAAAAATTCACTTTGATAACAGAGCATTGGCGACCGAAAGTTGTCGGCGAATTGAACGGTCAGGAAGTTAAACTTGCGAAAATCAAAGGTGAATTTCCGTGGCATCAGCACGAACGGGAAGACGAAATGTTTCTGGCGGTGCGCGGCAGATTTAGAATCGAATTTCGTGATAAAACGGTCGAATTAAAAGCAGGCGATTTTTTGATTGTGCCGCGCGGCGTAGAACATCGTCCCGTTGCAGAGGAAGAAGCCGAAGTTTTGCTGTTTGAGCCGTGTGGTGTGCGGAATACGGGAAACATCGAAGATGAAACGTTCACAACGCCGATTGGCGATAGAATTTAATAAAAAGTTTTTATGTCCGAATTAAACGATTTATATCAGGAAGTTATTCTTGACCACAACAAAAATCCCAGAAATTTCCGCGAAATTGAAGGCGCGAACTTTAAAGCCGACGGCAATAATCCTTTGTGCGGCGATGCGCTCAGGGTTTATTTGCAAATGGAAGACGACCGCGTGAAGGATGTCGCGTTTAAGGGTTCGGGCTGCGCGATTTCTAAGGCGTCGGCTTCGATGATGACGCAGACGGTGAAAGGCAAAACGCGGAAAGAAGCCGAAAAAATGTTTGACGAATTTCACCGGATGGTTTTGGGCGAAATGGACGAAGAAACGGAAGAAAACAGTTTGGGGAAACTAAAGATTTTTGCAGGCGTAAAAAAATTTCCCGCCCGCGTCAAATGCGCTTCTTTAAGCTGGCACACATTAAATGCCGCGCTTCACGGCGAAGAAACAGTTTCGACGGAGTAAAAAATTAGCTACCAATTACGCGAATAACACGAATTAAAGCAGGGTAAAAGCGCAAAAATCTGAAAGGGAAAAGTTGCATTTTCCACATTTTCATTTTTTCTTTCCTGTTCGTGCAATTCGTGTAATTCGTGGCTAAAATCTTTTTCAATGCAAATCAAACGAATCGAGCTTATCGAAATTAAAATGCCGCTGGTTCATTTTTTTGAGACGAGTTTCGGCAGAACTTACGAGCGCAGAATTGTTTTAACGCGCGTCGAAGACAAAGACGGTGCGGAGGGCTGGGGCGAAGTTACGTGCGGGGAGACGCCTTCGTATTGTGAGGAATGGACGGACGCGGCTTGGGTTACGATTGAGAAAATTTTAGCGCCGATGGTTTTGGGAAAAGAAATCGAACAGGCGACGCAAATTTGGGTTTTAATGCGTCGCGTGCGCGGCAATCGAATGGCGAAAGCGGCGATTGAAACTGCCGTTTGGGATTTAGAAGCGAAAAAATTAAACGTGCCTTTGTGGAAACATTTAGGCGGCGCAAATCAGGAAATCGCGTGCGGCGTTTCGATTGGAATTCAAGATTCGGTTGAGCAGCTTTTCAGTAAAATTCAAACCGAACTGGACGCCGGTTATAAAAGAATAAAAATAAAAATCGCGCCCGGTTGGGATTTTGACGTTATCGAAAAAGTGCGCGAAAAATTCGGCGATATTTTGCTGATGGGCGATGCAAATTCGGCTTATTCGCTCTGTGATATTGATTTGTTCCGACGAATGGACGAGTTTAATTTAATGATGTTTGAACAGCCGCTCGCGCACGACGATATGCTCGACCACGCGAAGCTGCAAAAGGAAATCAAAACGCCGATTTGTCTGGACGAATCAATCCACTCGCCGGAAGACGCGCGAAAGGCGATTGAACTGAAAAGTTGCAAAATCATCAACGTCAAACTCGGACGAGTCGGCGGACACGCGCAGGCGCGCCTTGTCGAAAAGGTTGCGCGTGAAAATTCGATTCCGGTCTGGTGCGGCGGAATGCTCGAATCGGGCGTCGGACGCGCACACAATATCGCAATGTCAACTTTGAAAGGTTTTACATTGCCCGGCGACGTTTCGGCAAGCAAACGATATTGGCACGAAGATATAATCGAACCGGAAGTTTTAGTTACCGAAAACGGCACAATCATCGCGCCGCACGAAGCGGGAATCGGTTTTGAAGTAAAACGCCAGCGAATTGATAAACTGGCAATCAGACGAACGGAAATAAAAAATGTTTAAAGAATCCGTTTGTGAAAGTTGTGGAGCAGTTGTCCCTGAAGGCAAAATCGGCTGCCGCAAATTATTTGAAGAAGTGTTGGTGAAGGATTACAGCGATTACCGCTATGCAAAAACGCATCGTTTAATGGTTGATGCATATAGTTTGCAGCATCCGGAAGAGTATATGCTTTCGGGAAAATCGTTTGCCGCGCATTTAACGGGAATGTATGCCGCGCTTGAATGTAAAGAAAGTTCAGCCGTCAACCGAACGGTGCAAAAATGGTTGAGCGGCAATCCGCATATTGATAAACCCGTCGAACTTCCGCTGGAACGCGGGGATATTACGATAATATACGTTCACAGTGCAATTGACACAGAAGAACATTGTAGGCGCGTCCAACAGTGGGCGGATTCCGTTTGGAGCGCGTGGTCTGAATATCACGATTTAGCGAAACTTTTGATTAGCGAGTCCGCTGCGAAGAACTAATAAATTACAACCTGTTTTTAAATTTCATAATAATCTATGAGCAATAATAACGAACCAAACAAAATCATTTTCTCGATGGTCAAGGTCAGCAAGTTTTACGATAAAAAACCTGTGCTGAAAGACATTTATTTATCATTTTTTTACGGCGCGAAAATCGGCGTTCTCGGCTTGAACGGTTCGGGTAAATCTTCGCTTTTGCGAATTATCGCCGGAACGGACAAGGAATTTAACGGCGAAGTCGTTTTTTCAAAAGGCTATACGGTCGGCTATCTCGAACAAGAACCGAAGCTCGACGAGTCAAAAACCGTCCAGCAAATTGTCGAAGAAGCGGTGCAGGAAACCGTGAATCTTTTACAGGAATTCGACGAAATCAATCTGAAATTCGGCGATGAAATGTCGGACGACGAAATGGCGCAGTTGCTCGAAAGGCAGGGCGAAATTCAGGAAAAACTCGACGCTTTGGATGCGTGGGATTTGGACGCGCGGCTGGAAATGGCGATGGACGCGCTGCGCTGCCCGCCTGCTGAAACAACGATTAAAAATTTGTCGGGCGGCGAAAAACGCCGCGTCGCGCTGTGTCGTTTATTATTACAAAAACCCGACGTTTTGTTGTTGGACGAACCGACAAACCATCTTGACGCAGAAACCGTCGGCTGGCTCGAACAGCATTTGCAGAAATACGAGGGAACGGTTATTGCGGTGACGCACGACCGTTATTTTCTCGATAATGTCGCGGGCTGGATTTTGGAATTAGACAGAGGCGAAGGAATTCCATATAAGGGAAATTATTCGTCGTGGCTCGAACAGAAACAAATTCGTCTTAAAGGCGAAGAAAAAACGGAAGATAAACGACAGAAAACTCTTGAGCGTGAATTGGAGTGGATTCGGATGTCGCCGAAAGGTCGCCACGCGAAATCGAAGGCACGGATTAATGATTACGAAAATCTCGTCTCGCAGGAATCGGAAAAACGCAGCGAGGATTTGGAAATTTTTATTCCCGTCGGCGAGCGGCTCGGCGATACGGTTATCGAAGCGCAATCGGTTGCCAAAGGTTACGACGGAAAACTGCTGTTTGAAAATCTCGAATTTTCTCTGCCGCGCGGCGGTATCGTCGGCGTTATCGGCGCAAACGGCGCGGGCAAAACGACGCTTTTTCGCCTTGTTACCAAACAGGAAACGCCGGACGCGGGCGATTTTAAGGTCGGCGAAACCGTCAAACTCGGATACGTTGACCAATCGCGCGATTCACTGAACGCGGATAAAACAATCTGGGAAGAAATTTCCGACGGTTTGGATTTAGTTCAATTGGGCAAGCGTGAAGTCAATTCCCGCGCCTACGTTTCGCGTTTTAATTTTTCCGGCACAGATCAACAAAAGCGCGTCGGGCAGCTTTCCGGCGGCGAGCGCAATCGTGTTCATCTGGCAAAAATGTTAAAGTCGGGCGCGAATGTTTTATTGCTCGACGAGCCGACCAACGATTTGGACGTAAACACGATGCGCGCCCTTGAAGAAGCCTTAGAAAACTTCGCGGGCTGCGCCGTCATCATCAGCCACGACCGCTGGTTTTTAGACCGCATCGCCACGCACATATTAGCGTTTGAAGGCGATTCAAAAGTCGTCTATTTCGACGGCAATTACAGCGAATATGAAGAAGATAAAAAACGCAGACTCGGACACGACGCTGACCAGCCGCATCGCATTAAATATCGCAGTTTAACCAGAGCGTAATTGATTAGAAGGAGAAACAAATGATTCAGGAAAAAAACAAAGAAAATTTCAGTCCAAATGAAAACGTAACCAATTCGCCCGAAGAAAATTCAAATCCGGCAGAAGCCGCAACCAATTTGTCCGAGCAGGCAGATACGCAGGAAATTGATAATTTGCCAATTGAGAGTATCGGTTCATACGCCAGATTAGAAGAATTATTAACAGACGAAGAAAAGGAAAACACCAGCAATCCCACAGCTCAAAGCTGAGTCTGAGTCTTTTGGAATTTATTAGAAATTAACTGAAACCGAAAAACAATTTCCTTCGCTTTTTTTCTTTTATAAAGCGCCAGAGCATAAAGAAAAAATTACTAAATCTGATGAGATTCCACAGTGAAAAATCATTTTCTTATCGATGTAAATCTATGTTCATCCGTGGACAAATTTTCTCCTGCCTTTGTGTCTTTGCGCCTTTACGCTTAGTTTTTCTTGCCCTCTTTTTGTCATCGCCGATTTTTGCGCAAGTGGTTTCCGGCACAATCACCGACGCTCAAAATGCGCCCGTCCAAAATGCCAACGTTTCACTTTTAAAACAGAACAAAATTCTATCGCAAGCCGCAACCGATATGGAAGGCAAATTTTCGCTCGCATCAAATGGTGAAAAGAATTTGATATTGAGTGTTGAAGCGCAAAGTTTCACTTCGTTACAAAAGCGTTTGAGCGATTTGCAAAATCCAATCGTTATTGTCCTATCGCCCGCAAAGATAAGCGAAGAAGTTACTGTTTCAATCACGCGCACCGAGTCGCGTCTTTCGGAAACTCCGGCAAGCATCGTCGTCTTAAACCGCGAAACAATCGAGCAAACCGCCGCGCAAACCGTTGACGACGCACTGCGGCAAGTCGCCGGTTTTAATTTATTTCGCCGTTCGTCAAGCAAAACAACGAATCCGACGACTCAAGGCGCAAATCTTCGCGGCGTCTCGGGCAGCGGCGCGGCGCGCACGTCGGTTCTTCTTAACGGCGTATCTTTAAACGATGCTTTCGGCGGCTGGACTTACTGGACGCGCGTCCCGAAAATTGCCGTCGAAAATGCGGAAATTCTGCGCGGCGGCGCAAGCGCATTTTACGGCAATTCGGCATTGAGCGGCGCGATAAATTTGACCACGAAGCGTGTTGAAAACGATAAACCGATTCTGCGTTTTGAAACTTCTGCCGGAACGCAGAAAACTTATGACGGAAGTTTATTCGTTGCATTTGGCAAAAACGGCTGGAATGCGGATTTGGCAGTAGAAGATTTTCAAACCGCAGGTTACATTCCGGTTGAAAAAGCGGAGCGCGGCATGGTTGATTCAAACGCAAACAGCCACTACAGAAACGGTTTTTTGACGTTGGAAAAAAGATTTAACGAAGATAAATCAAGCCGAAGACAAGACGCAAAGTTTTTTGAAAATGCGCGAATCTTTACGCGCGGAAGTCTATTTTCAGAGCGGCGCGACAACGGCACGCGGTTAACAAAAAATCGCACGTATTTTCGCCAAGCGGTTTTCGGCACTGATTTCGGAAACGAAAAGTTTGGCGTGTTTCAACTTCGCGCCTGGATAGAGGCGCAGGTTTATGACCAGACGTTTTCCGCCGTCAGCGCGGGTAGAAACACGGAAAATTTAACTCGTATCCAGCGCGTTCCGTCGCAGGCGAGAAATGCGAATCTTTTTTGGGCGCGAACCTTTGCCAATCACGCCATTTCTGTTTCCGCCGATACCAGAGAAGTGCGCGGCTTTAGCGACGAATCAATCATCAACAACAACCGCACAACGTCGCTCGTCAGCGCCGGCGGACGCGAATTTTCATACGGCATTTTCGCGCAGGATTTCTGGCGCGTTACGAAAAAATTAAACTTAAATTTCGGCGGACGCTTCGACCGTTGGCGCAAATCGGATGCGCTTTCGACAACGAAAAATTTAACCGGAAACGGGCAAATAATTTTCGTAAAATTTCCCGACCGAAGCGAACAAAGTTTCAGCCCGCGCCTCGCCGCGCTTTACCAAATCAACGATAATTTCTCGCTCGTCGCATCTTTTTCAAAATCGTTTCGCGCGCCGACCTTAAACGAGCTTTACCGCGCTTTTCGCGTCGGAAGCGTTTTAACACAAGCCAACGAAAATCTGCGTGCCGAACGTGCCGCGAACTTGGAAACAGGCGCAATTTTCACCGGTTTTGCAAAGCGCCTCGTTTTGCGCGGAAATGTTTTTCTAACCGAAATTTCCAATCCGGTTGTGAGCATTACTTTTAGCGCAGCGCCAAACTTAATCACCAGACAAAGGCAAAATGTCGGGCGCACGCGCTCGCGCGGCATCGAACTCGACGCCGAGTTTTTGTTGCGTAAAAATTTGCGCTTTTCGGCAAGCTACCTGCTGGTCGATTCGCGCGTAACGAGTTTTCCGGCAAATGCCGAATTGATTGGAAAATTTCTGCCTCAAGTTGCCCGACAACAACTAACTTTTCAAACCTTTTATCGCCCGCAAGATAAATTTTCTTTCGGCTTGCAAGCCAGATTTTCCGGCGCGCAATTTGAAGACGACCAAAATCTACTGCGCCTGCGCCCGTTTTTCAACCTCGACGCTTTGGCAAGTTACCGCCTTCGGAAAAATTTAGAGATTTTCGCGGCAATCGAAAACGTCTTTAACAATCGCTACGATATCGGACTGCCGCCGAATCGAACCGTTGCCGCGCCGCGTTTTGTTCGCATCGGCTTGCGTTATTGATTTTCGTTCGTCACTGCCGTTTTCAATTGGTAAAATTTATCTAATGAATGAATCAGGACAAAAATTCATCGGTGCTTTAAGAGAAAATAAGCAGCAATTTGGCATCAGTTTACGCGAGGAAACGATAAATAAACTTGCCCTTTATTATGAGTTCGTTCAAAAAAATAATGAATTTCTGCATCTCGTCGCGCCGTCTCAGCCGGAAGAGTTTGCAACCAGACATATTTTGGAATCACTAACGCTGCTTGAGTTTCTGCCCGAAAATGCGGAATTTGCCGATGTTGGGGCGGGCGCGGGTTTGCCGTCGGTTCCCTGTCTGATTGCGCGGAGCGATTTGCGCGGATTTCTTATTGAGTCAAAATTTAAAAAGTCCAGATTTTTAGAAGAAGTTTTGGCAGAATGCAAATTGGAAAGTCGCGCCGAAATTATCAACCGGCAGTTTGAAGAAATACAAAAGCCCAATGTTTTCTATGTTTTGTGCCGCGCGCTCGATAAATTCACGCAAAAACTTCCGAAACTTCTAAAATGGTCTGCCGGCTGCACCGCGCTTTTTTTCGGCGGGAACGCTCTTGCAGCAGAACTCGACAAACACGGCTTAAAATTCCAAAAAAAGTTGATGCCGATGTCCGAACAAAGATTTCTTTTCGTCGCCAAAAATTAAAGTTTCCGGGTTGGTGAAGTGTTTCATCTTTGATACAATATCTTATATGAAACACGGAGCAATAAAAGTAAAAACGACAGCTAAAAGCGTGCCGACGCCTAAAGCCGCTGCTGAAAAAACTGCAAGAAAAATTTCAAAGCCGGAAGCGATTAAAGCAGCGAAAAGGGTCAAAGCAAAAGCCGAAAAAAAACCGGGTGTTTCCTTTGTTCAAAAGAGAAACTTAAAAGAAAAAACAGTCAAACCTACTGTTGCTATCGCTACAAAATCAAAATCTAAAACAGCGAAGATTGCGCGTGCCGTTTCCGATAAAAAACCCGAAGTTAAAAAGCTCACTTCAATTGTTGCTGTGCAAAAGCCGAAGTTAAAAAAAGTTGTGTCGGTTATTGCTCCTGCAAAACCAAAAACTGCAGAGACGAAAGTTTTTCGGCAAAAGGAATCGCCATCGAAAGTTTCCTCGCCGAAAAGCACGAAAAAGGGAAGAGAGAAGAGCGTTTCTGCCGCTGCGATTCAAAAAATTAAGCCTCAAGCGAAGAAATCTTCGCCGGTCGTCGCCGTAAAATCAAAGCCTGAAACTCGAAAAATTAAGATGGTTATTTCCGCGCCGAAAAATAAGTTAAAAGAGAAAAAAGCGGCTCACGTCGTAGCAATCGAAAAGGTCAAGCCGAGGGCGAAAAAGGCAGAAGCGTTACCGCGCCGCATTACAAAATCTAAGATTAAAATTTCAAGAGTTAAACCGGCAGATGTCTTAAATAAACGCAAAGCGATTGAAAAAAAATCGCAACCCGCAAGTGCCGGAAAAGTTGCGCAAAAATTGAGAATCAAACAAATAAAATCGCCTGTCGCGCCGCAGAAAATAAAATTGACCGACACGAAAGTTGAAGCGACAATTAAGCTGCAAAAGCCGAAGCCAAAAAAGGCGAAACCAATCGGCGCGGCTGTTTTTCGCGGCAGACGCGAGCGTTACGATTTTCAGGTTTATCCGCTCGATACTCAATTTGATAATATTTCGGCGATTTACGTGATTTCAAAACGCAAAATCGACCGGCAGAAAAAAGGTCATCACGCGCTCGTCTGCATCGGGCAGACTGATTCGGTCGTCGATGAATTGAAAAAACACACGCGCAGCAAGTGCGTCAAAAAATACGCGGCAAACGTCATCAGCATTTTACCGGAAGCGAACGAAAAAAGGCGGCTTAAAATCGAGGAAGATTTGAAGGCGGCACACACCATTGCCTGCAACATTGGATAACTAAAAACTAAAATTTAAAAGTAGAAAAGAATCTAAAAACATTTCTCAACTTTTAATTTTTTCATTTTTAGTTTTAGTTATTTAGTGCTTGTTTATGTGTTAAGATAAACGAAATTTGAGGTTGAAACCGATGGAAAATTTGAAAATTTCGCGCCCGCTTGCCGGTGAATTTGATTCTTATTATGAACGATACGTTTCGCTTGTCGCGGACGGCGACATTCTTTCCGCTTTGAAAAATCAAACGGCGGAAACGCTCGATTTATTAAATAAAATCTGCGCGGAGAAAGCCGGTTTTCGTTACGCACCGGAAAAATGGAGCGTTAAAGAACTCGTCGGACATATTATCGACACGGAACGTATTTTTGCGTATCGCGCTTTGCGTATCGCGCGCGGCGATAAAACTCCGATTGAAGGCTACGAGCAGGATGATTACATCAAAAACGCCGAATTCGGAAAATGCAGTCTCGCGGATTTGGCGGAAGAATTTTCGTTTATCAGACGAGCCAATTTTTTGATGTTTCAAAGTTTATCAGAAACCGCCTGGCATCGGCGCGGGACGGCGAATGGCAAGGAAATTACGGTCAGAGCGTTGGCTTATACTATTGCCGGACACGAAATCTATCACTGTAATATTTTGAAAGAACGATATTTGAGTTGATGAATTTTGACGCAGTCATCGTCGGCGCGGGCGCAGCCGGACTTTTTTGCGCCATAGAAGCCGGAAAACGTGGTCGAAAAGTTCTCGTCCTGGAACACAACGCGCTGGTCGGGCGCAAGATTTTAATTTCCGGCGGCGGACGCTGCAATTTTACCAATCGCGATGTAAAACCGGAAAACTTTATTTCCAAAAATCCGCACTTCTGCAAATCCGCGCTGGCGCGCTATACGCCGCAGGATTTTGTCGAACTCGTCAAACGACACAAAATTTCATTTTACGAAAAAAGGCTCGGACAACTTTTCTGCCGCGAATCTTCGCGCCTGATTGTCGAAATGCTTTTGGAAGAATGCCGGAAAGCCAAAGTCGAGATTCGCACAAATTGTTCGGTCAAAGAAATTAAAAATTTGAAAGGGATATTGCCGAACAAATCGTTGAACAGCCGGCACGATGCTGCCGTTACGTCGTTTGAAATTGAAACCAATCAAGACGTTTTCAACAGCGAAAGTTTGGTTATCGCAACCGGTGGGCTTTCGTTTGCGAAAATCGGCGCGACGGATTTCGGCTACAAAATCGCCCGACAATTCGGTTTGAAAATTGTCGAAACTCGTCCCGCTCTCGTCCCGCTGGTTTTCGCCAAAGGTGGAGAGGATTATAAACAACTCGCGGGCGTGTCGTGTGACGCAGTCGTTTCGTGTGGAAATGCAGCGTTTCGGGAAAATATCCTGTTCACGCATCGCGGGCTTTCCGGTCCGGCAATTTTGCAAATCTCGAATTACTGGCGCAAAGACATGCCTGTTTCGGTTGATTTGCTGCCGACGGAAAATGCGTTTGAATTATTGGAAAACAATCGCGAAAACCGACAAAAGCTCGACAATTTTCTCGGACAATTTTTGCCGAATCGTTTCTCGGAAATCTTCACCAAACGAAATTTTGCCAATAAACCGCTCAATCAACTCGGCAAAAAGGAAATCGAACAAACGGCGCAAATCTTAAACGGCTGGCAGGTATTTTTCGGCGAAACCGAAGGTTTTGATAAAGCGGAAGTTACGCTCGGCGGGATTTCGACAAACGAACTTTCATCGCAAACAATGGAAGCAAAACGAGTTTCGGGACTTTACTTCGTCGGCGAAGTCATCGATGTTACAGGCTTGCTCGGCGGTTATAATTTTCAATGGGCATGGGCATCGGGCTTTGCCGCAGGACAAGTCGTTTAAAAAAGAAAAAGCCTACGAAAATACCATAGGCTTTTTCTTAAAGATTTGGCTCCGCAGGGAGGAGGTGAACTAAATTTTTATTTGTTGTATTTATTCTATTTAAACTTTCACAATACCTTTTCGTGTCCAAACCGAGTCCATCAGCTCGCTTTTTTCTGTGAATCGGTGACGAAAGTTTCTAAGACCGACGTGGCTTTTTTGCGGCTCTCACGAGTGGCGTGTGAGTAGTGCAAGATCAGGTTTGCGTCGGTGTGTCCGGTGATCGCGCCGACAGTGGAAAGGTCAACGCCGGCTTGCAGCATTCTTGTTACTGCCGTGTGTCTGGCGTCGTGGGTGATGAATCCGCCTCGGATGTCCGCGCCGTAGGTGACGCCCGTGGCTTGGGCGGCGGCTCGCAAGATTTGGTGGTATTTGGTGACAGAGTTGCCGGTTTTTGAGAAGACGAACTCGCAGACGGTGCCGCGGCGTTTGGGGTTGTCGGAGCGGAAGGTTTCGCGGTCGCGCAATATGGCTTCGATTGATGGGGTGATTTCGAGGTAGCGGACGACTTTCGCGGATTTGAAGCGCGTTTTGGTGCCGATGATCTGCAAAATGCGCGCGTCGAAATCGATCTGCGACCAGCGGAGGGCGATGATTTCGCCGACTCTTGCGCCCGTTAAAAGTCCCATCTGGAAAACCTGTCCGACGACGATGCGGCGGCGGAAATCTATATTACTTTCGTCTTCGCGGCGCGGCGACAGAAGATGCGTGAGAACTTTCATCACTTCGTCCTGCGTGATGAGGCGTTCGCGGCGGGATTGTTCGACTTTCGGGCGTGGAATTTTGGGAGTTGGATAACCGGCGAGTTCGGGGAAATTGACGTGCGCCGAGTGGATTGCTGAGCCGAGACAAGTGACTTCGCGGTTAATCGAAGAGGCTTTGATTTCGCGCATTCGCTCGTCGATATAAAGCTGGATGTGCGCGGGCGCGAGTTCGTTAAATCGCAGGCGTACGGGAAGCATCGTGAGCCAGCGCGAAAATATAGTTTCGGCGCGGACTCTTTCTTTTTTACTCTCGATTCGTTCGAGGCGTTTTTCGAGAACTTCCGTGAGAAGCGGGAATTTTCTGGTTTGCAAATCGTATTTGCCTTCTTTTTCGCTGACGCGGATTTGGGCGATGGCTTGGTCGGCGATTTGTCTGGTAGCGAAACCGCTTTCGCGGCGGCGTGCGCCGTTGCCCAGACGAATGTCGAAGCCCCACGACCAGAATTGCTTTTTGGCGGCGTCCCAGCGCCAACCGGCTTTTTCTTTATTGCTGTAGAATTTTTTGACTGCCATAACTTTTTTCCTGCTTGCGACACGGATAAAGATTAGACTTCACTCGTTCGGTATCATTCATTGATAAAACATTGTGCTGTGTGTGAAAACCCCAAGACAAAAAATTTTAATCGTTTGATTCGTTTTTCATTTCTTCGTTGAGCCACGGTAATTTTTTGATGACCGGAATTGTTGTGTTTGAATACGGCATCAGTTCACCGATAAATTCAAGGCGCACCGTGTTCTGCGGTTGGTAATCGTCGTTTTTCCAGACGAGGCGCAGACTATGTTTTTTGGCTTTCTTATCAACTGATTTTTGGTCTTCTGAATTTTTCATTTTTTACTCCTTTAAATTCCGTGTTTCGATAAAACTTCGAGCCTTTCGTGCAAAATGCTTTCGGCGTATTCGGAAAACTCGTCCGCCTCACTGACGAGCTTTTCGAGCTGACCGCGCGGCAGAATGGCTACAAGAGCGATGGCGCGGGCTTCGGTTTCCTGTCTTTGACTGCACGGCGGCGTGTGCAGAAAATGGTGCGCGATTTCGTGGAAAGCGTTTTCGAGCCAGAAGATGCCGCGCAGAGCGGAATTCAGGTAAATGAAATTCCGGCGACCGTCACAGAAATAAAATCCGTCAACGAACAGGCGCGTTTCGACGACGCTGATATTTTCCTTTTCACAGATCAGCCAGAAATCTTTTTCCGTCAACGCCTTTTCGTTGAAGTGCGGAATAATCTGCCTGATGCGAGAGATGGCGAGGTTCATAAAAATTTTCAGATTTTCCCCGTTTCATTAAAATTTTTTACTCCTGCGCTTCGACCAGCGAGCGGATGATGCCCGCGATTTGTTTCTGCGCGATCTTTTTGTTTTCGGGCGAAAGTTTTTCATAGCCGCTCATTAGCGCGGGAAATTCCTTGCCCAGATCGTCGCTCGTCTGCGGCAAATAATCGAGCGTGACGAGCAGTTCCTGGCGCGACACCTGCAAGTGATAGGCGAGCGCGTCCACGACTTCGGGCGACGGGTAATATTTGCCGCTTTTGGTTTTCGCCGAATCGTTCGCCAGATCGCCGACATAAGCCGGAGATTTTCCGATGCGGCGGGCAAGCTCGGCTTTCGATAAATTCAATTCATTTAACCGGCGCGTGATCAGCTCGCCGAGTTTTTCATCCTTCATAAACTTTCACCTCGTTAATTATAAGACAACACCTTACAATAATAAAGTTAGGTGAGAACTGATTTTTTGTAAGCTGGTACTTGATATTTTATTTTCGTTTTCGTAAAATCATTTTCGTTATGAAAAACAAAACGGGAAATATCGAATTTGATGGCGGGAAATTAGTTGACTTAAGACGCGAGCATCAACTTTCGCAAGCGGAAGTCGCCCGGCGGATCGGGATTCGCCCGCAATCTTTGTGCGGTTTCGAGAAAAATAAATACAATCCTTCGGCGATGACTTTGACCAAATTATGCGTTTTGTTCAACGCTCGACCGCAGGATTTCGTCAGAAATTGAAAAATCGGAGCGAAAAATCAATCGTCTATTTTTTGACTCTTGAATAAGGTATTAGCTTAATAAAACTAAGTTAAGGGTGAATATGAGTTTAATTCGCAAGCAAACTTTAATAAATCTGTGCTGCGCGGTGCGGATGCTTGACCTGGACGAAAGCACTCTGCGGAAAGGACAGGCGGGAACCGAATCTTTAACACAGGTAAGGCGCGGAAACGGGCGGCGGCAGCGCGTGTCGTTCATTCTCGAAGAAGTCATCTCGCTGAAAATCGAATGGATCGAAACGGCGCAAAAACCAAAATCGAGATTGCGGCTGGTCGGGTAAAAATTATGAGTCGTCAGAGACGTTTGCGCGTGAGGAATTTCGACGCGTTTCAGCACTACAAAGAGCGCAATCCGATCTGGATCAAGCTGTATTGTTCGTTGCTGGACGATTACGAATTCGCCCAACTTTCGGACGAAACCAAGTTTCACGCCGTCGGCTTGATGCTGCTCGCCTCGCGCCTGAACAACAAATTTCCCGATGACGAATCGTGGCTCCGCGCCAAAATCAACGCCGAAAAAGAAATAAATTTGGAAAAACTGCTCGAAATCGGGTTTCTGGAAGTCGCGGAAACTGAAAAATCGGGCAAAAAATTAGTGGCGAAAAACCAAACTAACGCCCGTAAATTAACCAAAACAAACGACGAGTCTGCTAGCACAGATTTTTCAAACGATGAAATGAACGATAGCGCAGAAGAGAAGAGAGAAGAACACACACAGCAGAAGAGAGGCGATGGCGCGCCAGAAGCAGAAAAAGAAGAGAGAACGGAAGAAAAAGCGGTGTGTGTGAATTCGAAAAATTCTTCCAAAAACGGCAACGGGCATAAATCCGAATTCTCTCTCGAAGACTGTTTCGCTTACGTAAAAATCTGCGAAACAAAAGGCGAGCCGGTCAAAAACGCCAAAGGCTTGGCGAGCCATCTCTACAAAACCGGCGAAGCCGACGCCTTCATTCTCGCCGCTTTGCACCCGGAAAAAACGCGCGAAAAAGAAATCGAAATCTACGGCGAACCGCGCCGTTTCACCGACGAGCCCTTTCAACGTTTGCTACGGCTCAAAAATGGAAGTGGTCGAGGGACGAGGAGCAAGACCTTGCCCGAACTGCAAAAACGAAAGAAATCACAGCACAGGCAAACAGCCTGAAGGAGAAGAAAATGAGTAAGAAAATTTTGTTGTTTATTTTAATTGTTTTCGCGCTGGCAACAGTGAGCGCGTCGGCTCAGGATTTTTACAAATCGCGCCCGTTTCCGCTCGGCAATGTCCTCGGCGGCATTCAGGAACGCGCCGAAAATCTTGTTTACATTTCCGAAGAAGATTGGGACGTGAACGCTTTTGTCATCGGACGCAATGTTTCGATTTTGAACGCTCAAACTTTCAAACAGTCGAATCCGAAAGTCCTGTATGAAACCGTCGAAGATTTTCCGGTCAATGATTTTTGGTCACGTTTGGAACAACAGAATTGTCGGTGGACGCGACTCAGAAATTATCTTGAAGCCAATTTAACTCAAATCCACATTTTCAAAGTCGGCGATGTGAGGCGCGATGTTTACATCGTCGGTTTATTCGACGGTCATATCGTCGGCGTCAGAATGTTCGCTGTCGAAACTTAGGAGTAAAAAGCGATGAAAATCAGCGCAAAGATTACCGTCGAGTTTGATTGCAAAAGCTGCGGCGAAATATGTGAAACCGAAACGGATTTTCCGTGGATTGATGAAAGCCGCATTTTCAAATGCGATTTCTGCGACGCGGCTTCAAAAATCCAAATGATTTTAGTTGAGGATAAAAACGATGATTGAAAAACATTTTGTCCAGCAGGTAACGATTGACGAGCAGATCGCGGAAGTGAGGCGCGAGTTAGCGATGCGAAATAAAGTTTACCCGAAATGGATTGAAGCGGGTTCAATGAAGAAGTCGAAAGCCGACTTTCAAATTCTCGCGATGGAAGCGGTTTTGATTTCTTTGCAGGAGACGGCGAAACAAACCTCGCCGCAAGCTGGATTGTTTTAAATGGGAGAAATGATTTTTGCAAGCACTAAAAGTCGGTTACTTCTTCTTCGGCGACGAGGAAAACCGGCTGCCCGCCGCTTGAAATCGAAACGGCGTGCGCGACCGCTTTTTGAGCCCCTTCGCCGGAAGCGGCTTTTTGCAAATCTTCCATCGAAGCGAAATGCAGCTCGGCTAGACGATAAAACTGCGGCTGGCTGCCGTCAGGTGTGCCGACTATCTTTGTGCCGACGAATTTCGTAATGCCGGGCATCGTCTCGGCGGTTACCATCGGCATATGGTCTTCGACGTAATCGCGTTCAAATCGCTCAACATCCGACGGATACGGATACAAAACAACTAATTTAGCGGGCATAAACTTCCCCCATTTTTTTAATTAAAAGCGAAATTATTTTATCAGATAAAGAGCGAAATCAAGACTGCTCGGAGTGGAAAAGACAATGAATTTTAAAACAAATTCTTGTTATAGAGAAAAAGAAAAAAATTTAATCGTCGAAACGCTTCTCGGCGGGCATTCAATTCTCATCGTGGGCAAGGCGGGCATTGGCATTTCCGCGCTGCTGAAATTCGTCTGCGTGGAACTTGAAAGCAAAGGTTTGAAACTTTTGAAAGTCGCGCCCGGCTCGATCAAACAAATTCTCGTTTCGCTCGCTCTCCAGCTTTTGCTTTATGACGAAGATGACAAGTTTCCGACTTCACCGAGATTGCAAAGAGAGGTTTCAGAGAAACTGGAATTTCAAAACTCGGTGATTGTCATTGATGAAGCCAATCGTCTTTCAATCGCCGTCCGTTCGTGGCTTGAAGAACTGCACGAAAACGGTCAGCTTTTTCTGCTCGGCGCCAAGCCCGCGCTGGCGCGAGATATTTTTCTCAAACTACCGCGCATGGAATTAAAGCCGCTCGATTATGAGTTTATTAGAAAAATCATTTCCGAAACCGCCGAGGAATTACAAATCGAACTGACGCCAGCGGACGTTGCGACTTTGCAGGAACGCTGCGGCGGCAATCCGATGCTCGCCCGTCGAGTTGTCAGAGAATATCAAATCGGCTTGAAACCGAACGCGCTCGACCACACCGAGTGGATCAACGGCACACCGTTTTTAATCGCCGCGCTGATTTGTCTGACAATGATTCGCTTCATCGGACGCGGCATCGGCGATACAAACCTTTATATTTTCGGCGGAATGCTGGCGGTCGTCGGCTCGCTGGTTCGCTTGTTTATGTTCAGCTTGCCGAAAGGCTCAAAGAAACTGGGAGAGTAAAAATGACGGCGAAAAATCATTTTCTGTTCAGCATCGCGGCGGTGAGCTTGACGCTCGGCACGATTGACCCGTTTGTTTTACTTCTGGCGGGCGCGATGTCTTTGCTGCCTGACATTGATTCATCGAAGTCGGTCATCGGCAAGATTTTCTTTCCGCTTTCAAAGTTGATCGAAAGACATTTTCCGCACCGCACATTTACGCACTCGTTTTTTATGACGGCGATCTTAGCAATCGGCGCGATTCCACTGGCGTTTGAGGGAACAGAATTTTATTTCGCCACGCTGTCGGTTTTTTCTGCGGCTGGTTTCTCGACATATTCACTAAAGCGGGCGTTTCTGCTTTTTATCCGATGTCGATGGCGCGGCTCGTCATTCCCGCAAATCCCGCGCTGCGGCTTTCGACGGGCAGTAAAAACGAATGGTTTTTCTCGGTGATTTTCCTTGCTTTGTTTGTGATTTCGTTCCAGCTTCATTCGTCGGGCGGCGTGATGCAGATTTTTACTTCGCTTCTCGCACAGCCGACCGGAGTTGCGGAATTGTATCTCGCACACAGCAATAAAAACCGCATTTACGTCAATCTTTCCGGTCAAATTTCAGCGGGACAAATCAGCGGAAAATATGAAGTCGTTTCACTTTTATCAAACAACACATTTCTGATTCGCCGCGACAACGCGCTTCTCCTCGTCGGCGATTCACAATGCCTTCATTGCCACGTCAGAAGCGATTCGGCAAAGGGCGAAATTGGCGATTTCATAACCGTAACCACGCAGGAAGTTCGCCTTAATGAACAGCCGATCAGTAAATTTATCGAACATTTCAGCGGGCGCGAAATTCAAGTATCCGGCGAACTTGTTTTGCCGAATGAAGAAGTAAACATTCCCAATTCGCAGATGCAGTTTAACGCGATCACCATAACCGCAAACCTTGATTCAAAAACCGCGCGTCTGCAAAACGCCAGCTTGGAAGATTTGCGCCCGCTTTTTCGGCTGACGGCGAGCGGCAGCTTGATCGTGAAAACAATAACTCAATGAAAAAGATATGGCTTTTAATTATTACACTTACGATTTTGACCGCCTGCAAAACCGCCGAGACTCCGAAGTCCGCCGAAATTGTTCAACCGGAAAAACCTTTAACGATTGGCGACGACAAACAATTTTTGAGCGAATCATTGCCCTCGGAAATAAAGGTGCGCGTCACTATCTCGCGCTCCGAAGACCTGCGCGTTTCGGTCGGTCAAAAGATAAAAACGGGCGACCGTTTAGCTGACCGGAAAAGAGAAAGAGATACGCTTTTGATGCAGAAACAGCAAGCGACTTTAGCGCTCGAAAGAATGAAAACTTGGAAAAACCAATTTTGCCCGATGCCTCGTGCGCCGAATACGAAGCCGCAATCAATCGCGCCGCCGTTACGGTTGAAACCGTGAAACGCTCAATCAATTTACAGGCAATGAGAATTAAAGAAATCGAATCGCTGCCGTTTCCCGTTGACCTGACGAATAAGCCAATCGCTAAATACTTCATATTCATGAGATTCGGGTCCGCCTTTGTCAACAAATCCCGTAACAAATTCGATATGTTTATCTAATGTTTCTACGTTTTGCATTTTATATTTAATTTTATCTACAGCTTCCGATTGTGATCGGTTGATATAGAACTTGAAAAATCGTTTATCTAATTCTTTTCAAAACAATAAAACCGAAAATTGCTATATATAGGTGCTTTCTCGGAGATTAGCGCTTGAAATTTCCTCTTCACTTACTAACGCACGAAAAATTTACAAAACTTGCTAATTTTTTTTAAGATTTTGAAAAAAGATTGTTATTCCAATATTTATCTGATAGAATCGCCGCAAATTTCTTAGACTTTTGCAGGGCGGAAATCTAGCTGTTTTGGTTTCTCCTTCTTTCGATTGTATGAGAGACAGTCAGCAAATAACCGAAATGCTGGCGGCATGGAACAGTGGAGACGAATCTTCTATTGACCGCTTGCTGCCGATGGTGGAAACCGAGCTGCGGAGAATCGCGCACAATTATATGCGGCGTGAGAATCCGGGTCATACTTTGCAGACAACCGCTCTGGTTAACGAAGCCTATCTGAAACTAATTGATCAAACTCGTATGACGTGGCAGAATCGGGCGCAGTTTTTCGGTATTTCGGCGCAGATTATGCGGCGCATTCTGCTTAATCACGCCCGCGACCGGAAAGCCGGTAAGCGCGGCGGAGATGTAGCCGCTCATTTGAATCTCGAAGATGTCGAGGTGATGTCCTGTGAAAAGAGTGACGAATTGATTGCTCTTGATGAATCGCTTGAACGCCTGGCTAAGTTTGACAAACTCAAAAGCCGAATCGTCGAACTGCGCTATTTCGGGGGTTTGTCTTTAGAAGAAACGGCGGAAGTTTTGGGCATCTCGCCTTCAAACGTTTCGCTGCATTGGCGATTGGCGCGCGTCTGGCTCAAAAACGATATTCAGAGTAGTCATTAATCGTTTTTTGTCGCAACTCTCACGCTTTACTTAAAAAAGCATTGAATGTTTATTTTTTTAATTTGGTAAGTTTTTCCGCTTTTTCGTGCGTTAAGAGAGTAAGGACACCTTTTATCTTGAAATCAATGCAGGAAAATCACTGGCAACAAATCGAAACTATTTTTAATGAAGCCGCCCTTTTGCCGATGGCTGAGCGCGAAACACTGGTCAGACGGCACTGCGCCGGCGACGAAGAACTTTACCGCGAAGTCTGGCGGCTGGTTGAAGACGACACCGAAGAAGACGAGTTTTTGCAGGAACCGATTTTCACGCTCGGCGCGCAGATAATCGAAAATGATTTTCTCGAAATGCCGGAGAAAGTTGAATTTGCTTCTTATAAATTGCAGAAACTTTTGGGGCGCGGCGGAATGGGCGCGGTCTTTCTGGCGCAGGACACGCGGCTAAATCGCTTGGTCGCGCTCAAAATTCTGCCCGCAGCGTTCGCGCAGGATGCGGAACGAATGCGTCGTTTTGTGCAGGAAGCGAAAGCGGCTTCGGCTTTGAATCATCCGAACATTCTGACAATTTACGAAACCGGCGAAACAGACAACACAAAATATATTGCTTCCGAATACGTCGAAGGCAAAACTTTGAGCGAGCGTTTGCGCGGCGAACCGTTGAATCTCAAAGCGGCGCTGGACGTTGCCGCGCAAATCGCATCGGCTTTACAAGCGGCGCACGGCGCGAAGATAATTCACCGCGACATCAAGCCTGATAACGTGATGATTCGTCCCGACGGTTTTGTCAAACTGCTCGATTTCGGAATTGCCAAGCTGACCGAAAAGAAAACCGAATTAATTGACGCGGAAGCGACGACGGCAAACAAGGCAAGCACCACGTCCGGAATGATCATCGGGACAGCCGCCTATGTGTCGCCCGAACAGGCGCGCGGCAAAGCGGTTGACGCGCGGACGGATATTTTCAGTTTCGGATTGGTGTTGTATGAAATGCTCTCCGGCAAAAGAGCGTTTGAAGGCGAAAACGCGATGGACGTTATCAGTTCCATCCTGCAAAAAGAACCTGTGCCTTTAAGTCGACTGGTGCCGGATGTGCCGCGTGAAATCGAGCGTATCGCCAACAAAGCGTTAAGAAAGGATTGCGAAGAACGCTATCAAACGGCGAAGGATTTGCTGATTGATTTGAAAAGCCTGCGTCGTGAATTAGACTTCCAAGCGGCGCTCGAACTCTCGTCATCGCCCGATTTTCAAAAAGCGCGCACCGACCCGAATCAGAATGAGCCGACGGCAATGCTGAACTATCATTCAAACGAACAGGCGGCGCAGGCGACCGACCCGTCTCAAACAATTTCGAGCGCCGAGCATAAAAGCATTGAGTTCAAACGGCACAAGTTGAGCATTGGTATAATTTCGGCGGCGTTGATTCTGAGTGTCGCGGCGGCTTTTTATTTTTCTAATGTCTACCGTAAAGATAAAATTTCTTCAATCGCCGTGCTGCCTTTTGTCAATGTCGGCGGCGACGCGAGTACCGAGTATCTTTCCGACGGTATCAGCGAATCGCTGATTAACAGTCTGTCTCGTCTGTCCGGCGTGAAAGTTATCGCCAGAAATTCGGCTTTTAAATTTAAGGGCAAAGACACGGATTTGCAGGAAACGGCAAAAGCGCTTGGTGTCGAGACAATCCTGACCGGCAGAATCGCGCGACAGGCAGATGATTATTTGATTAATGTCGCTCTTGTTGACGCGCGCGACGGCACACAAATGTGGGGCGAGCAGTATAACCGGAAAGCGACGGATTTACAGCGCGTGCAGTCGGAAATTTCCAGAGAGATTGCCGAGAAACTTCGCGTGCGTTTAAACGGCGCGCAGGAACAGCGGCTTGCAAAGCGCGAGACGGTCAACCCGCAGGCTTATGAATTGCTGCTCAAAGGACGCTTCTACTGGAATAAAGGCGGCACTGAGAATCGCAAAAAATCCATCGAATATACAAATCAGGCAATAGCCGCCGACCCGAATTATGCTACCGCCTATGCCGATCTGTCCATCAGTTATACGCTCCTTATTAGCAATGGCGTTCTCGACCCTAAAGAGTTTACACCTAAAGCTCTAGAGGCGGCGCGCAGAGCGCTGGAACTAGATAATAACTTAGCCGAGGCGCATCTTGCACTGGCATGGATTAAATTAAACGAATGGGATTGGGCAAAATCAGATCAAGAGTACAAACGTGCAATTGAATTAAACCCTAATCTTGCCAGAGCATATGACGGTTACGCTTATTGTCTTAGCTTTGTCGGACGGCACAATGAAGCTGTCGAAGAAAGCAGACGCGCAAAATTACTTGACCCAATCTCGCTGGTTACCACAGCAGACGCCGGTAATGTTCGCTACCTTGCCCGCCAATACGATGAGGCGATTGCAGAGTTAAATAATGCTCTGGAGCTAGACCCGAACTTTGCTACTACGTACGTTTATTTTGGATACGTATATACAGCGAAGGGAATGTACCCGGAAGCAATCGCATCTTACCAGAAAGCTATTGGGTTAAGCGGAGATACGACGAGCAGGTTGATTTTCCTCGGAGCGGCTTACGCCAAAGCGGGTGAGACGGATAAAGCGCGTGAGATTCTCAATCAATTGGAAACCGGCAAAGAATACGTTTCGCCTTGCGAACTCGCTATCCTCTACAGCGCGCTCGGCGAGCGGGAACAAGCCTTCGCTTCACTCGAAAAAGCCTACGCCGCGCACGATTTGCAAATGCAGTATATCGGCGTTGACCCGGCTTTCGACGCTCTGCGCGACGATGCTCGATTTCAGGATTTTATAAAGCGAGTTGGAATCTTTCTCTAAACTCATCTTAAAAAATCGTCTAAACTCTTCAAAATCAGTGGCTTCTCAATTTTTAACTTTTTAATATTTCTTCCATATGGATTCATCAATCACAGGTTTGTAAATTTTTTGCGATTCTCTGGCAAATTTCTTCCAATTTCCATGCGTTAGTAAATGAAGGATTATTTCGGATTCAAAATTGAAATTGTCAGGTTGAAAACTAAGACGTTCCGCCTTCGTTTCTCGCCTTAAGCCAGGATAACGGTTGAAAGATATGCTCCGCTTGATGAGCTGCTTTATCTTTTAGGTTTTGCCGCCTGCTGAGTCAAACTTTGCGCTTCGAGCCAATAATAAAATTCATCAATCCAGCGGTCGCTGGTTGTACCCTGTTTTTTCGTTCCGAAGCCGTGACCGCCGGCGCTGAAAATGTGGGCTTCCGGTTTGTTGCCCGCAGCTCTTAATGCGTCATAAAACTTGATTATTGCTCCGCTTGCCAAATCGTCGTCCTGCGCCCACGCCATAAATATCGGCGGAAGTTTTGCCGGAATCTCAGGCATCTTGCCGAACGGCGCGCCGTAAATCATCGCCGCAAAATTCGGGCGCGCAGCCGCGTCCGGCTGAAGCACGGCGCCGCTCGTTACCATACCGCCGGCTGAGAAACCCATAATGCCAACGCGGTCGGGAGAAACGCCCCATTCCGCCGCGTGCTGGCGCACTACTTTAACAGCTTGAATGCTGTCGGCGATACCGTATTTACAGGCTTCGTCCATATTTAGATTCTTCGGAACGCCTTCCTCGCGCTTTTCTATAATCCTGTATTTCAGCACGAAAGCGGCGATGCCTCTGCTTTGAAGCCAGCGCGCCGCGTCGCCTTCGTTACTGATAGCCAGCGCCACGCAATATCCACCGGGAGCAACGATGACGCCGGTTCCCGTAGCCTTGCTTTTTTCCGGCAGGTAAGCCGTCAATGTCGGGGTAACGACGTTGAGGACTACTGTTCCGACAGGAGTGTTTTCTATAACTTTTTCCTTCTGTGTCCAATTCTCCGAACCCGGAGGCGCACCCGACCAAATGTTTACGGTCTGCGCGTCGGCTGAACAAGCCGTCAGAAATGTCAGGGCGATGAAGCCCGCAATACACAACGTCGTTCGTTTCATATTTCCTCCTAAACTCCTTTGATGAGCGACCGAAGTTAAAATCCCTGTCGCGCCGATTCAGCGTCGCATCTTGGAATATACGCAGAGAGCGATATGCCGCTTACTTTCTTCCGTTCGCATCCGGCTTGAATACAATGCGAAAGGCTTTCAGCGCCGCCGGATGATAAATCGTCGAATGCTTTTCGTCCGGCATTTTTTCGTAATACCATTTCACACCGGCGGGCGCGTTTTTGCGGAGAACATCAGCTAGCGGTTGCGTGATTTCCGTAACGCCTTTGTCGCCGCTGCTCGCAAAATACAAAGTCTTGTTCAGTTTTGGACTCGCGCGCAGACGCTCTGCTGCGCCATTAACAAGTTTTTGATTGTTCCACCAAAGGCTCGGGTCAAAAGCGATGTATGTGTCGAACAAATCCGGTTCGAGCAGAAAAGTCTCGACGACAAACAACCCTGCCAGCGATTCGCCGACAATCGCTGTTTCACCCGTCGTGCGGTAACGCCGCTTAACCTGTGGCATCAGCTCTTCGCGGATAAATTTTCTAAACTTCTCGGAGCCTCCGACGTGCGGCGCAATCTTTTTGTCTTCCTCGTTTTCGGTCGCGCCCGTCATATCGCGCCGCCGCTCGGTGTTTTCGATGCCGACCAGCAAAAACGGTCGCATCGTCCCGTTTCCGACCGACACCTGGACGAGACCTGCGACGTGCAGAAAATCTTCATCGATGCCGCCGTCCGGCATATACAGTACGGGCAAACGCGCGGCGGCTGATTTCGTGTAATCAGGCGGCATATAAACATTAACGCGTCGCATTTCGCTTAAAATCTTCGAGTCAATGGTGAACGTCTCGCCGATAACCAGCGGCGCTGCCTTATCATCTAAAGATGGACGAGTCTGTGCGTGTGCAAAAATAATGGATTGTAGAACAAAATACAAGGCGAATAATCTCGAATTTTTGAGCATATTTTTGTTAAAGGTAACAAGTCAACGCGATAAGAAAGTAGCTGTTTCGCCCTCACGTCCAATGATTTGTTAGGCGGACTTTTCGACATCGCTGTAAATACACCAATAATATCTTAAGCCATGCATTTGGTTTTCTGCTTGGCGACCTTCATGCGGAAACACATCAACAATATCTCCCGCTACTTTACCCGAAGGCAAAGGCACGAAATCAACCGCGTTACCTGTGATGTATGCCTGTGTAGTGTCATCAGAGAAAACTAATGTGAAAACGCAGTAACCCATTCCAGATTCGCCTGCTTCATAAATCTTGTTTGCAATTTTTGCAGGCAGTCTCGATGGACTTTCCTCAATTTCAGAAACATCTTCAATTTGCACAGATTGTTTGCCCGAATCATCTTCAGGAAATACGCCCCAATGTTCGATATACGGTTGCTCAAGCACAACATAAACGCAATCTACCTTGCGCCCGTCTTTAAGCGTAATTAAACAAGGTCGGTATTCCATTGCCCAATCACGAGTAGGCTTGACTTGCAACAATTGCTTATACAGACTTTCTGAAATTTTGTTTGTATGTGGCATTGCTGGTTATGTCCGCCTAACTTTGTATTATACCGAATTAAATTCCGCATAATTAATTACACGGAATTAATAAGCCTCTTAATCGCTATACTTAACGCAGATTGTCGCCGCCAGATGCCGAATTGTAAAATATGCTCCCCTTAATTCACATCATTTAATTATTTTTTTAGAGTTTTGCATCGGGGTTATTGATTCGACCAGGATAGCCGCTTAAAGAGAAAGGACGAACCGCGAAGAGTTCAACACATCGGCAAAAGTGCAAAATTCGGTTTTAATTTCGTACTTTTCCGGTTGCTGCCTTGATTTACTTGAGCAGGCGAATAAAACCTTCCTGATCGAAATGTTTGTCGGTTGTTAAGGCTTCGGTGACGGGCGTGCCTGCGCATCAAGAGGAAACTTGCGGCATCGCACAGCGAATAGGTTTTGTCCCGTCTTTGTTTGAGAAGTCGCAAGGCTTGCGTGTAATGATTTTCAGTTGTCCAAACTTCAGAGAAAACGAATTTTATGTTGCGAGTTTAATTCACCTAAAACCGTTACCGTATCACCGTCCGCAATTCCGACAACTTTTCCGGTGAATACATTTTCAGTTTCTACGGAAGTGGAATTAGTCGAGTTTTATTGAATTTGAGTTCGCTCAATCTCAATGACTTTACAGGAAATTGTAAATGAAACCATTAACAAAACTGCGTAAATCTTTATCATCGCACATTCTCCTTATTCTCAACTCTTCGTGAAAAAGTGAAACTAATCAATTTATAAAAGCCTTAATTTAATTAAGGGGGCATATTAACTTTTTGTCGGGAAATCAAACGTCTTCGGTTTTCTCTCGGCTTGTGCGGGCGCAATTCGCGCACAAACGTTTTAAGGATTCGGATTCGCTCCGCTCAACCAGCGCGGATTCGCTTCGCTCAGTTTATTGCGTCTCGGTCGCGCCCGCGGCTATTTCTCAAGCAGTGTGTTTGAGGCGATTGGATTACCGCTTGGAGAATTTGTTTATCGTAAAGGATTAATGAAACTCGTTACTTCCGTGGAACTACGAGAGCAGGACATCGAAGTGTTACAAGATGGATTTAATAAAGGAGAATTTTTTGAAGAATATCTTTTAGCAAAAATCAAAACTGAGTTTGCTGATCCTTTGGGCAAAGGAGCTTCACTTTTACTTCAGTTACTCGAAGCCGGAAGTTTAGAGATACAAATAAATAACGATTCGATTGTCCGTTCATTGCCGCTCTTCCACTGAATAAGTAATTCGGTGATTTCGTTATTTTCAGTCATTTAAAGGGATAAAATTGGAGGCAAAACAAAAACCGACGTTTTTATTTAAGTAGTTATTGACACGCTGTTAAAACCATGTCTCAAATTATGTCTTATTTTGTATTTCTCAAAAGGTGTTAGATTTATTGGTACATTTGAAGTGTTAAATGAGTATCAGACATGAAACTATTCGGAGAACTAAACCCTGGCAAAGCTAGCTTTGCCAGGGTTTTCGCTGATTCTTATTGAAACAAAGCCAGCGCTTTTAGAGCGGTGTAATAAATGCCGTATAAAAGCGGGATTGCCACTACTGTCCATGCGATTGCGACTGCGGTTGCCGGAGTTTTTTTGATATTTGTGTTTTCCATTGTATTTTCCATAATTTTTTCGACTCCTTTGTTAAACGGCTGCGCCTTGCTGAACCCGCGCGGTTTCCGGTTCGGGCGGAATGTTAGCGGCGGTTTCGGCTTTGTAATAATGGCTGGGGTCAACAGGACGCACCAGTAAATTGCAGATAAAACCTGCCACGAGTAAGCCCGCCATAATGTAAATCGCGGTTGAATAAGCATCTTTCGGTGCGACGCCGAGCGATTTGATTTGATAATCGCGCAAATATGTAACAATCGAAGGTCCGGCAATCGCGGCGGCTGACCACGCCGTCAGCAGTCTGCCGTGAATCGCGCCGACTTGATACGTGCCGAACATATCTCTCAAATAAGCCGGAATCGTCGCAAAACCGCCGCCATACATTGATAAAATCACGCAGAAAACAAGAACAAAAAGCACCAGATTTCCCGCGCTGCCGAGCGACGGCACGAGCGCGTAAAGGGCGCAGCCCAAGCCCAAATAAATCATATAAGTATATTTGCGCCCGATGATGTCCGACAGCGACGACCAGAAAAAGCGTCCGACAAGGTTGAAAAGCGAAAGCAGCCCGACAAACCCTGCCGCCGCCGCCGCCGTTACTCTGCCCGGAAACATTTCCTGAATCAATGGCGAAGCCTGCGCCAGAATACCGATTCCCGCCGTTACGTTCAAAAACAGAACAAGCCAGAGAAAGTAAAACTGCGGCGTTTTGATAGCTTCGTCAGCCGTAACGCTTGCCGTCGTAATCATCGCGTTATCGTTTTTGACGGGCGGCGCGTAGCCTTCGGGTTTCCAATCCGCCGCCGGAACGCGGACGGTGAAAACGCCGAACATCATCAAAACGAAATAGAGAATGCCCATCGTGACGAAGGTTTGCAGCACGCCGACCGACGTTGGCGTCGCGTAAAATTTCATCAAATTATCTGCCAGCGGTGAGCCGATCAGCGCGCCGCCGCCGAAACCCATGATCGCCATTCCCGTCGCCATTCCCGGACGATCGGGAAACCATTTTATCAAGGTCGAGACCGGCGAAATATATCCCAAACCCAAGCCGATGCCGCCGAGGACGCCCGAACCTAAATACAGCAGCCAGATCGTGTGCAGGTAAATGCCGACGGCAGAGACCATAAAACCGCCGCAAAAACACAAAGCCGAAACAAACATCGCCTTGCGCGGTCCGACTCTTTCGAGCCATTTGCCGAACAGCGCGGCTGATAGACCGAGAAAAACAAACGCGATATTAAAAATCCAAACCGTCGTCGTCAAATCCCAATCCTGTCCAGCAACCGATTCCTTAATACCGATTAGTTTCGACAACGGCAGACTGAAAACCGACAGCGAATAAGCCTGACCGATACACAAATGGACGGCGAGCGCGGCTGGCGGCACGAGCCAGCGACTGTAACCGGGCGGCGCAATCGTGTGGTCACGATCCAAAAAAGATAAAACCGACATTTAGTTTTCCTCCTCAAATTTACTGGTTTTTGAACTAGAAAGTTAAGCAAGATTTCACCACAGAGACACAGAGAACACAGAGAAACAATAAAAATACAAGCAAAAAATTAGAATCTTTATTGAATTCTTCGGTGCGTTGTCGGTTCGCACATTGTAGATTTAACCTTTTTCAAAATATCAAACATATTTCAAAAAACTCTGTCTCCTCTGTGTCTCTGTGGTGAATAAATTATTTATCAGCTTGCGAATTGTAAATCGTCTTCACCGCAGAAACGGCAATCGTCGCCCAGAGTGCCGCGCCGATAACATTTCCTAAATTTATTTTGCTCAGGAAATTGGTTTTCGAGCGATGGCTCAAACTTCTGTTCGCGGGAGTTTGCGCGTAGCCTTCGACGTAATCGTAGTCGAATTTGCCGACAACGCCGGCTTCACCTGTTTTTGATTCGTGCGGCGCAACCGTGATGCGGACAAATTTGGAAACCGGCGTGTTGCTGCGGTCGGCGGTCGAACCGATTGGCACTAAAACATTGGCTTCGGGAAAATACGTCGCCGTGCAGCGCGGCGGAATATCATACGGCACGACGATAAAATGTCTGGCTTTTCTCTCGATGCCGTCGTCAAAATGGCTGGTCAAATCAACTACTTGCCCGGTTTTCAAACTGCGCTCGCGCATATCTTCCGGGTTCATCAAAATCACGCGCCGCTCGTTGTGGATGCCGCGATAACGGTCTTCGAGTCCGTAAATCGTCGTGTTAAATTGGTCGTGCGTTCTGATTGTCATCATAATCAGCTCGCCGGACGCGAACTTGTGAATCGGCAATTCGTGAACGGTAAAATTCGCCTTGTTGGTCGCCGTCGGGAAAACGCCTTCACGCGGCTTGTTCGGCAAGTAGAAACCGCCGCCGTGCCGGACGCGCTCGTTGTAATTATCGAAACCGGGAATCGTGCGCTCGATTTTGTCGCGGATATTGTCGTAATCGGCAGTCATCGCGTCCCAATCGACCGTCGATTTCGCGCCCAAAACCGCTTTCGCCATCTGCGCGACAATCCACGGTTCGCTTCGCAAATGTTTGGATGTCGGCGCGAGAATTCCTTTCGACCGCTGGACGACGCCCATCGAATTTTCGCAGCTTACAAACTGCTCGCCGCCTGCCTGAAAATCTTTTTCCGAACGTCCCAAACACGGCAGAATCAACGCTTCTTCGCCGGTAATCAACGCCGTGCGGTTGAGTTTCGTAATTACCTGCGCGGTTAACTTGGTGCGCTGCAAAGCCTTCGCCGTGTATTCGGTATCGGGCGTCGCCGACAGAAAATTGCCGCCGAGCGCGAAGAAAACTTTGCCGCGTCCAACATACATCGCCTTGATCGCTTCGACCGTATCGTAACCGTGTCGGCGCGGCGCGGTGAAATTAAATTCTTCATCGAGCTTTTTCAAAAATTCTTCGCGTGGGCGTTCCCAGATGCCGACAGTGCGGTCGCCCTGCACGTTTGAATGCCCGCGAACCGGACACAGACCCGCGCCTTCTCTGCCGATATTTCCGCGCAGAAAATGCAGATTGGCGATTTCCTGAATCGTGCCGACGGCGTTTTTATGCTGCGTCAAGCCCATCGCCCAGCAGGTAATCACGCGGTTCGATTTCATATAAAGCGCGGCGGCTTGCTCAATAATTTCACGGCTGACACCGCTCTGCTCGACAATATCGTCCCAATTCGCGTTTTCCAGATTTGCTCGAAATTCATCGAAACAGGCAGTATCTTTTTCGATAAAATTTTTGTCCAAGACATTGCCGGGATTTGCAGCTTCCGCCTCGAACATAAACTTCATCATCCCTTTCAAAACCGCCATATCGCCGTTGATGCGAACCGGCAAATGTAAATCGGAAAGCGCGGTTCCTTTGTTGCCGAGAACGGCGACGGGAAATTTCAGAGGGTTTTTGTATTCGCCCGGATTCGGGTTGACGACGCTCAGAAGTCCGGCTTCGGGCAGCGGATTCATCGTCAGAATTTTCGCGCCGTTGTGTTTCGCCTGTTCGAGCGAAGTCAGCATTCGCGGGTGATTCGTTCCCGGATTTTGCCCCAGAATAATAATCAAATCGCATTTGTTAAAATCTTCGAGCGTTACCGTTCCCTTGCCGATTCCGATGGCTTCGGTCAAAGCCGTGCCGCTCGATTCGTGGCACATATTCGAGCAGTCGGGCAGATTATTTGTTCCGAATTGGCGAATGAAAAGTTGATAAAGATACGCGGCTTCGTTCGAGGCTCTGCCGGAAGTGTAAAAAATCGCTTCGTCGGGCGTGTCGAGATTGTTTAATTCGCCCGCGATAATTTGAAAAGCGTTTTCCCACGAAATCGGCTCGTAGTGCGTCGCGCCTTTTCGCAAAACCATCGGATTGGTGATGCGACCTTGTTTGCCGAGCCAGAAGTCAGACTTTTGCGAGAGTTCGGCGACGCTGTATTTTTTGAAAAAATCGGGCGTAACCTGTTTTGTCGTCGCTTCGTCGGCGACGGCTTTCGCGCCGTTTTCGCAAAACTCGAAAAGATGTCGTTCGCCGTCCGGGTCAGCCCACGCGCACGATTGACAATCGAAACCGTCTTTCTGATTCATCGTCTTGAGCGTCCGCAGCGTACGAATTACGCCCATTTCACCGATGGTGTGCTTCATCGTCGAAAAAATCGCCGGAAGTCCCGCCGCAAAATGTTCCGGCTCGGTAACGCGCAAGCCGGTAAACGCTTCGGGCGTTTCGGCGCTAATAAAGCCGCCGCCGTTTGTGACGGTTAAATCTTCGTGCGAATTGCGCTGTTCCGCCGCTTCCGCCCGCGCCATTTGTTCGCCCGCGCTATCCGCGCCGCGAGGTTCTTCGACGGCTTCCTGAATAATATCGTCTTCCGAACGAATGTCTTCTTTGCCCGCCGTCCAGTGGCTTGCCTGAGAATTGTCGGCAGCATTCGCCGCTTCGTGCGCACCTTCGATTTGCTCACCTTCGCGCGGGTCAACCGTTTGGTTGAGTTCTTCGTTTGCCATTGCTCAATCTCTCCTAATCTCTATTGTTCCGAAAAAAAATCTTAAGAATATTTAGCCGCAGATTTACACGGATTCACGCAGATAAAAACCAAAACCGATAAAACAAATTATTAAATATCTTTCTTACATCAGTGTCCATCTGTGTAAATCTGTGGCTAAAAAAATCTTTCCTTCGCTAAATTTTCTAACCGCATTTTCCCGTCGGATGCGGAAAAGCGTCGGCGTTGTCCGGGTCGTCTTTCCGGTCAAGACAGACAAAATCTTTCTCAATCAAAATTTTCAAAACGCTGTCCGCATCAATCGGCTGACTGCTCTCCAAAGTAATCAAGTCAGAATCAACCCAATTTCGCGTCGTCGCTTCGGGAATCGTAACCGTAATTTGATTGTCGGCAAACCGCGCTCCAATCCTCTGCGTGTCGCTGTTTGTTTCTATCGAATAAATCAATTGTTCACGCGGCGACGCGCCGAATTGAATCGTTTCCGTTACGCGCCCCGTTTCGCCGAACCGTGAAACTTCACCTCGCAAAAGCCGAAAGCGCAGCGAGTTTCCCTTGATACGAATTTTCATAAATCAAAAATAAGAATCTACTGCGCGGTCATTATCAACCGTTTCGTTTTATCAAAATTGCCGGATTCTTTTTTCTCTTTTACCGGAGAATGTTCTCCCGCGATTCTTTCCGCGCCCGTGTAAATGTTAAAACGATTGTCGCGGACAAAACCCAAAAGCGTCATTCCGTATTCGCGGGCTAGTTCGACGGCGAGACTTGAAGGAGCGCCGACTGCCGCGAGAATCGGAATTCCAGCCATCAAAGCCTTTTGCACAAGTTCAAAACTGGCGCGTCCGCTGACCATCAATAATTTATCCGAAACCGGCGTTTTGCCCGCCAAAAACTGTGTTCCGATGAGCTTGTCAACCGCGTTGTGCCGCCCCACATCTTCGCGCAGGCTTTCCATTTCGCCTGCCGCATCGAACAGCGTGGCGGCGTGCAGTCCGCCAGTGCGGTCGAAAACATTTTGCGCGGTTCGCAGAGTTTCAGGCAAGCGATGAATCGTTGCCGGCGCGAACAAAACATGGTCGTGTTTTTCCAATCGGCAAACGCCGGTTTGCAGTGCTTCAATTGAAGTTTTGCCGCACACGCCGCAGCTCGAACTCGTGTAAAAATGCCGCTCCAGCCGTTTGAAATCAATCTCGACATCGAGGCGCAAATCAACGCGCACCGTATTTCGCAAATTGCTGCCTTTGCCGGGTGTGCCGCAGTGCTGAATTTTATTAATTTGGTCGGCTGATTTGACGATGCCTTCGGTAAAGAGAAATCCGGCGGCAAGCTCGAAATCGTCGCCCGGCGTTCGCATCGTGATGGAAACGCTTTTGTGCGTCGCTTTGCCGTTTTCGACAAAGCCAAGCCGAATTTCGAGCGGTTCTTCGCAGGCTACCGCGTCCGATTCGACGGCGAGAGTTTGATTTTCTCTGACACGATGAACCGGCATTTCGGTAAAATTCCCCGATTTTTTTATCGAACTTTTCTCGTTTTTCAAAGTTTTAAGTGATTTTCAAAACAGTTGTTTTAATTGAAGGATTAACATTTTGATAACACGAAGTCAACCAAATTATTTTCCGTTTTTTGCAGAAACACGCACGAAGTAAGTGTGTTTTGAAACTCTGAAATTGCACACTTACTTCGTGCGTGTTTCTGCATTCAATCGCGTAATTTAATTCTGTGAAAGCGGCAGGCGAATTGTTGCCGACGCGCCGAAATCGCGGTTGTTTTCGATGGTCAATAAACCGAGATGACGTTGGACGATGCGGTGGCTGATTGCCAAGCCTAAACCCGTTCCGCCTTCTTTGTTTGCCGTGAAAAACGGGTTGAAGACATTCGGCAGAGCGTCGGGCGGGATGCCGCGCCCGTTGTCGGAAACGGTGATGACGATGTGCGGGCGGCTCAGGGTTTCGGTCGGCAAAAACGCCGTGTCGGTGGCGACGCGCAAAATCCGATCGCCGTTCGCGCCGTTTTCCAGAGCCTGCCGCGCATTGGTGATTAAATTGAACAAAACCTGCTGAATCTGCGAAGCATCGCCGTCAACCGTCGGCAGATACGGCGCGAGATTGAGGCGTGATTCGACTGCGGTGTTTTGCAGTTGATGATTGAGCAAGCCGAAGGTTTTTTCGATTAAATCGTTGATGTTGACCGGCGCGAATTCCGGCGAGCGGTCGCGCGAAAAATCCAGCAGTTGTTTGACTAATTGCGTGATATTCGTCGTTTGTTCGCGGATTGCCTGAATTTCTTCATTGTTCCGCAAATCGTTATTTGAGCGCAGGAGAAATTCGACGTTTGCCGAGATAATGTTGAGCGGCGTGCCGACTTCGTGCGCGATTCCGGCGGTGATTTCGCCGATTGCCGAGATGCGTTCCTGCTGAATCAAACGGCGTTCGATAAGTTTTTCTTCGCTCACGTCGCGCGTCGTGCAGACGACTCCGACGACGCGGTTTTCACGGTTCATAATCGGGTCGGTGATGACGCGCAGAACGCGCCCGTGAATGCGGTCGTCGAGTTCGACTTTTTGCGGCATTCGTTCTGTAACGGTTCGCATTATCGTGCAATCGGCGCGCGGTTTCAGCGAGCGGTGATAAAGCTGGCAGCAACGGATTCCGACGAGTTTTTCAGCCGATGTGCCGAACATCTGCGCGAGCGAATTATTGGCGCGTTTTATTTTTCCCGAAGAGGCGTGAATCGAAACGCCGTCGGTCATCGCGTCGAAAGTTTCTTCCCATTCGGCGCGCGCGTCGGTAACTTCCGTCAACAAATTGGCGCGTTCGAGTGCGACTCCGACCTGCTTGCCGATGCCCGTCAGCATTGATTTTTCGTGTTCGGTAAAGTTGCGCGGCTGGTTATGAAAAAGCGTCAGCACACCGCGCACGATGCCGCCGCGCCCAATGAGCGGAACGGCGGCGAGCGAGCCGATTTTCGCAGTCGAAACCGGGCGCGATAAACGGCGGTCAAATGTCGTGTCGCTGACGAGAAGAGTTTCGGCTAAAACGGCGGTCTGCCCGATAACACCTTCGCCAAGCTCGAATTTTTCGAGCATCGCGGCGACGCGCTTCGTCAGATTTTCCCGCACGATAATTTCGAGCGATTCGCTTTCTTCGTTCAAAATGTGAACGCAGCCGGAACTCAGATTCATCACGCGCAGCACGGCATTTAAAACATTTTCGAGCAAAGATTCGACTTCCGACATTTGCGTAATCGCTTCCGCCACGTCAATCAGCGCGAAAAGCTGCGCGTTGCGGCGCGAAATTCTTTGCTCGGTTTCCTTTGTTTTCGTTACGTCGCGGATAACGGTCGAAATGCCGACGAATTTTCCGGCGCGGTCTCGAATCGCCGTTTTAACCGAGTTGACTTCGATAATTTTCCCGTCTTTGTCTAAAAGCTGAGTTTCAAAATTTTCGATGTGTCCGGTTTCCTCAACCGTTCGCCAAAGCGCGGCGAGATTTTCCGCCGCGCGATACGGCGAGCTTTCCGGCAGAATATCGGCGAGCGCGATTGGCTTTGCGGAATTCGGCTCGAAACCGAAAAGCTCGTTCGCCGCCGGATTCGCGTAGAAAATTTTGCCGTCCGCGTCAATCATCAAAAGCGCGTCCGGCAAATCGCGCAAAATATCAACGAGCGGGTCGCCGCTGTTTTGAAACTGCTTTGCGCTGATGACCGAATTGAGAGAAGATTTAGGCATAAAGAATCAGAAAATTTAGCCACAGATTAACACAGATGGACACAGATTTTTAAAGATATTTGATTGCTAAAAAAACATTTGATTTAATCCGGTTTTCATCCGTGTTTATCTGTGTCCATCTGTGGCTAAATTTTCTTATCCGCGTCATCTTTTGTAGAAGCCCGCACGAAGTAAGGGCGAATTATAGTTAGCAAGAAACACACTTACTTCGTGCGTGTTTCCGCATTGTTGGGGTAACATATTTTTTTATGCCGAAGCCAATCGCCAAAAAGAAATCAAGCGCGAAAATTCTCGTCGTGGACGACAAAGACCAGATGCGCGACGTTTTGCGAAAGTTTTTGCTGGCGGAAGGCTACGCGGTTGAAGCGGCGGAAAGCGCGAAAGAAGCGTTGGAAAAATATGATGAAACGAAGTTTGACCTTGTTTTGTCAGATATAAAAATGCCGGGAATGGACGGGACGGAACTGCTGGCGGAAATTCTCAGGCGAAATTCGCGGGCAATCGTTATTTTGATGACGGCTTTCGGCTCGATTGAAGCGGCGGTCGAGGCAATCAAATTCGGCGCGACCGATTATGTTTCCAAGCCTTTTCAAATGCAGGACGTTTTGTTTCGCATCAGTCGCGCGTTGAAAGAAAAACATCTGGAAAAGCGCGTGGCGGATTTGGAAAACGAAATTCAAAAGCAATCCGCGACCCAGAAAATTATCGGAAACAGCCCGCAGATAAAGCGTCTGAAACAAATTATCGAGCGAATCGCGCCGACTAACGACACGGTTTTAATCACCGGGGAAACCGGCACGGGCAAAGAACTCGTCGCCCGCGCTCTGCACGACGCGAGCGGCAGACACGGTAAAAATTTCGTCGCGCTCGATTGTTCTTCGATTCCCGAAACTTTAATCGAAGCCGAACTTTTCGGACACGAAAAAGGAACTTTTACGGGCGCGAGCGAATCACGCGCCGGACTTTTTGAAACCGTGGCGGACGGCACGCTTTTTCTTGATGAAGTCGAAACCTTGTCTTTGAATGTGCAGGCAAAACTTCTTCGCGTGCTTCAGGAAAAAACGTTCCGGCGCGTAGGCGGGCGCGGCGATATTGAATTTAAAGCGCGCGTGATTGCGGCGACAAATCAAAATTTACCGCAGATGATTGAAGAAGAAAAGTTTCGGCAGGATTTGTTTTACCGCCTCAATGTTCTGCCGGTTGACGTTCCGCCGCTCCGCGAACGCCGCGAAGACGTGCCGGAACTTGTCGCTTTCCTGCTGGCGAAACGGGCGCGTGAATTGAAAACCGAGAAATTTAAAATTACGCCGGAAGCCTTGAAATTGCTGGAGAATCATGATTGGCGCGGCAACGTCCGCGAACTCGAAAACGTCGTTTCCTATATCACCGCGCTCGGCGGAAATACGATTGACGTTTCCGATTTGCCGTCGGGAATTCAAAATTCAAAGTTCAAAGTTCAAAGTTCAAAGTCTGAAAACAACACTTCTCAAACTTTATCTGAAGTCGAAAAAAATCATATTTTGCAAACGCTTAATTCGGTGAATGGAAGCCGCGTCCAAGCCGCTAAACTTCTCGGCATTGACCGCCGGACGCTTTTCAATAAATTGCGGCAATACGGTTTTGCCGATTAAGAAGATGACAAAATCTTCTCACTTTTTCAGACAAAACATTCCCAATTTCTTTTTTCGATAAATTTCCAGGCAATCCCGAAATGCCTGCAAGCCGTTTGTTTTCAGGCTAAAAACAAACCAGTCACAGTTCCGAAGACTATGGCACATCGTTTGTTACCGAATTCCGCGCATCCACAAAATTTATAATTATTAAAATCGAATCCAGAAATCTGAGAATCTTTCAGGAGAAGAACTTTTATGAAAGTCTATTGGCGTTTTCTAGTGATTTTTTCTTTGCTGTCGGCATCATCCGTGATAATTTCGGCACAGGAAATTTCCAAATCCATCGCTCCGACTTCAATCTCGACGACTTCCGCAGGCAGTTCAAACGATGATAAAAACAAAAAAGATGAAAAGAGCGA
>JAABUN010000308.1_pt1 | contig 128256 bp, 127 predicted proteins | sample 5559311 | NCBI WGS metagenome assembly JAABUN01 (sample SAMN10711877, study PRJNA513370) | rock metagenome | isolation source: Antarctica rocks | place: Antarctica: Victoria Land, Siegfried Peak sud | reverse complement strand
AGGTTTGCAAAGTACACAAAGAAGTAATTGTCAAGGATAAAAAAGAGGTATCAAAAGCTTTCCCTTGGGTACATATAGCCATAAGCAACATGAAAAAGAAAATTATCGGGCTTCATCATCATATAAAGAATGAGTACATGCAAAACTACCTAAGCGAATTTTGCTACAAGTTTAATAGAAGAAAGGCAGGAATAGACTTGTTTGAAAAATTGATCACAGCAACTTTAGCATCTGCAGGGTATAAGCCTTATGCTTAATAGCGGATAGTCATTAGATATTCTTTATTTGTTTATTATCAATAAAGTTAAGTAAAAGTTTAGCCTTAAGTCCTGATTTTTTAGAAAAAAATTATGTTTAACCTGTTATTAAGAAGAAAATTAAAATCAATATCGGTTTTAAAAAAACTACTGAAGGGACGCTATTCCTATTATATACCTTGGTTGCAAATTGAGGGCAAGAAGATATATTTTTTCTACCATTATCTCTTGCTTTGCCTCTAAAACTTCTTATTTATATTTAATGCTTTAAAAAAGGGATATTTTCATTTATTCATTTCGGACATCCCGAAAATCTTGGAAAGAATTTTAATTTAAGATGTAGAATCAGAGTCCACTGTATGTTTATGTAATACTGGCTTAGTTTGTAAGCATTCTTTTATATCTTTAATTATCATACGTTTTATGGCGCCTTAAAATTTCAATGCCAGTACTACTGCATATTTTACCTTTAATTTAAAAATAGTATTGCGTTTTTTATATTTTATAATTAGACAACGAACCCCCATGAAAAATTCAAGAAGAAATTTTATTCAAAAAACTGCATTAGGAATAGCTGGTTCAGCGGCCATACCTTTTGTAAGCAATGCATGTAGTCACAAAATTCCCTATTTTAAAAAGGAGTCAAACTTACCTATAGGTATAGCAGGTTATACGTTTGCAAAATTTGATGTCAACCAAGCTATTGCTATGATGAAGCGTTTAGATATTCATTTTCTATCCTTAAAAGATATGCACTTACCATTAAATAGCGGTGATGAAAAGATTAAGGAAGTGCTTTCAAAGTTTAATGAGGCAAACGTAAAAGTGTATACTGTTGGTGTTATTTACCTGAAAACAAAAGAGGCAGTAGACGAGGCTTTTGCTTACGCTAAAAAAGTTGGTGTAAATATGATAGTTGGTGTGCCGAATTATGATTTACTGGATTATACGGAACAAAAAGTAAAAGCAACGGACATAAGAATAGCCATTCATAATCATGGCCCGGAAGATGCTCTTTATCCCGGACCTGAAAACGTGTATAATCATATTAAAAACAGGGATCGGCGAATGGGACTTTGCTTGGATATTGGCCATGCAGTAAGAGCCGGCGCGAACCTGGAAAAAGCAATAAAAGAATATAAAGAGAGCCTTTTTGACTTGCATATAAAAGACGTGACCGGGGCTAATAAGGACGCTAAAGCAATTGAAATAGGAAGAGGTGTTATTGATTTTGATGCTTTAACCACCACCTTAAATAATATTAACTACAAAGGTGTTTGCAGTATTGAGTTTGAAAAAGATATGACTGATCCTTTACCTGGTATTGCTGAGTCAGCAGGATTTTTCAGAGGCGTGCTTGCATCGGTTTAGTAAAAAAACGAGTTGAAGTTATCATTAGTTTAAAAACGAAAAAAAGGAATTATTTATAATCGTTGTATTAAAAATCCCGGCTTTATACCGGGATTTTTAATACAGCTTATTTAAGTTCAATTTGTTAACCCAGAGCTACTCTCTTAAACTCAACTACTTTTAACTCACTATCTATGCTTTTTAAATACTCAGCAACTGTTTTGCTGTTGTCTTTAACAAAGAGTTGAGCAGCTAAAGTATTTTCTTTGAAAAAAGCGTTCAGTTTACCATCAGCAATTTTTGCAATCATTTCGGCAGGCTTGCCTGCCATTTTAGGATCAGCAGCAATTTGTTCTGTTACGATTGCTCTTTCTCTTTCCACAGTTTCTGCAGGTACAGAAGAAGGATCTACGGCTAAGGGGTTCATAGCGGCGATTTGCATTGCTACATCTTTACCCGCCTCAACAGCTACTTTGTTTAATCCCACTAAAACACCCATGCGATTTGCACCATGAATATAAGATGCTACATAAGGTGCTTCCAATCTTTCAAAACGGCTAATACCAATCTTTTCACCTATTGATGCAAGTTTGTCATTAATCATATCAGAAACTTTTGCTCCGTCGATAGTAACATCGTTAAGTTCTTCAGCACTTTTAACATTGTTACCAATAGCAGCATCGGCAATGCTGTTAGCAAAAGAAACAAAATCAGCATTTTTACTTACAAAATCAGTTTCGCAACTGATAGTGAGAACAATACCTGTTTTGTTATCGAAAGTAGTTCTGGCAACTACGACGCCTTCTTTGGCTTCACGGTCACTGCGTTTTGCAGCAACTTTTTGTCCTTGTTTACGTAGCCAATCAATAGCTGCTTCAAAATCACCATTAGTTTCTGTAAGCGCTTTACGGCAATCCATCATGCCTGCACCAGTAGCCTGGCGCAGTTTATTAATATCCTGTGCAGTAATTGTTGCAGTTGACATATTGAAGAAATTAAAAAATTAAAAATCTAAGAACACATAGACCCATAGGCATAGCCTTGTCGGGCATGTGTTTATATCAATAGCTGAATAATGTTCATTTAGTACAAGAGTGCGACGCAACGGATGATTAATCGCAGTACTATAGCCTGGTTCATAATCTTTTAACCTAACGACTGCCCTAATGACTTATTGACCCAAAGACTACTACCTCGGCCCACCGCCTCCACCCTGAGGTCTTCGGCTTGCACCACCAGGTACACGACGCTTAGGCTGACCGCCAGGACCAGCATTACCACCGCGGCTTCTGCCGCCACGTGCAGCTTCCGCCTCGGCCTCAGCTTGTAATCGTGCTGCTCTCTTTTCTGCATCATTGTCTACGTCGCCATCCGTTTCATCATCTTTGCTGGCATGTCTCTCTTCAAGACCTTCAGCTATTGCAGCAGCTATATAGTTGGTAACGATAGCTACAGATTTAGTAGCATCATCATTTGCAGGTACTGCAAAGTCAACCTTGTTTGGATCACAGTTAGTGTCTACCATACCAAAAGTTGTGATACCGAGACGTTTAGCTTCGGCAAGAGCTATGTGCTCGTGTCCTATATCTACAAGAAACAAAGCAGCAGGGGCACGGCCTAATTGGGCAATACCACCTAAGACTTTTTCCATCTTTTCTTTATCACGGGTTAATGTCAAACGCTCTTTTTTGGTAAGGCTCTCAGCACTGCCGTCATTAAGCATTTTTTCAATGCTCTGCATTTTCTTCACACTCTTACGTACAGTGTTGAAATTGGTAAGCATACCTCCCAGCCAACGTTCGGTTACAAATGGCATGTTTATACGCTTTGCAGCTTCGGTTACAATTTCTTTAGCCTGCTTTTTAGTAGCAACAAACATTATCTTTTTACCACTCTTGGCAATGCTCTTCATTGCAGCAGCGGCTTCCTGTAAACCTTCTACAGTTTTATTAAGATCAATAATGTGGATACCTTTTTTCTCGGCAAAGATGTAAGGCAACATTTTAGGGTTCCACTTCTTCTTCAGGTGACCAAAATGTACACCGGCCTCCAGAAGTTGCTGTTGTAATGAAGTGTTATTTTCCATTGTATAATTTTTATAGTATCAAGATTTTAGTATCAAGTATCAAGAGAAGAATTTGATGTTGCAAGTAAGTGGCAGGTAGTAAAAGCGTATTTGTCTTACTACTTACTACTAACATCTTGCTACTATCGTTTACTGAACTGAAAGCTCTTTCTTGCTTTCTTTTTACCTGGCTTTTTACGTTCTACGCTTCTGGGATCACGTTTTAATAAACCTGCGGCTTTTAAAGCAGGGCGAAGTTCAGGATTTACTTCAAGCAATGCACGGGCGATACCAAGTTTTGAGGCTTCGGCCTGTCCTTTCAATCCGCCACCTGTAGCGTTGATTTTTACATCAAATTTATCAGCGGCCTCAACAGTTTTAAAAGGTTGTTCTACCTGGTTTTGTAAATAGACCAGCGGAAAATAGGCTTTGTAATCTTTATCGTTTACGGTGATTTTGCCTTCGCCCCTGTTTAAAAAAACTCTCGTCACAGCTTCCTTACGGCGACCTACGGCATTTTTTTGTTTTTCCATTTTTAATATGCTTGTAGCTAGTAGTTTGCAGCTTATAGCTGTGTTTTTAGAATATAAGTTCCCTGGGTTGTTGTGCAATGTGCGGATGCTGTGCACCTGCGTATACAAACAATTTTTTATACATCTTGCGACCCAGACGATTTTTTGGAAGCATACCTTTTACAGCTCTTTCGACAATCACCTCGGGGCGACGTTTGATCAGGTCTTTAGCAATTTCTTCTTTTTTACCACCCGGATAACCAGAGTAGTTCAGGTAAACTTTCTCTTCCATTTTGTTACCTGTAAATTTTACTTTTTCGCAATTAGTTACGATTACGAAATCACCACAGTCTACGTGAGGAGTGTAGTATGCCTTGTTCTTACCTCGAAGAACAGCAGCGATTTTTGCACAAATGCGACCAACGGTTTGATTAGTACCGTCTACAACATACCAGTTGCGTTGTACGGTAGCCTCGTTCGCACTTTTGGTAGTGAAATGTAGTTTGCTCATTATTTAAAGTTTAAATGACACCCGCGCTATCCCGCCGGCTTGTAAAATGAGGCGCAAAGGTAGGTGTATATATTTGAGAAATGCAAGAATTTATAAACTAATTTTAACTTATGCCTTTGTAACTGCTTCATTTTCAATTAAAATTTTGTTGTTAAATTTTAATTGTTCTTTTGGAACCGGCATTTTTACTACTATTTTGCTCCGGTTGTGTCACTCACTTTTACTGTAACAAGTGTTTCAGCAGTTAGGCACGAAAACGGGAAGGCGCAAAGAATCAAGGAAGTTTTCTTCGCGGCTTCTTATCGTCTTTACGACTTGGCGGCGACAGAAATGGTACAATAATTATATTATAACTTTCATGCTTATTCATTTACATCCTGTTAATCCTCAACCAAGGCAGATTAAAATAGTTATAGAATGTTTGCTTGATGGTGGTATTATTATATATCCTACCGATACCATTTATGGATTAGGGTGCGATATCTTTCAGCAGAAAGCTATTCAGCGTATATGTCGTATAAAAAATGCAGATCCGCAAAAAGCTCAATTAAGTTTTGTATGCCATGATCTTAGTGATTTAAGCAAATACACTAAAAGTATTTCTACACCTCTTTACCGCTTGTTAAAAAATCATTTACCCGGACCTTATACATTTATACTGACGGCAAGCAAGGAGGTGCCTAAGATTTTACAAAGCAAAAAAAATACAATAGGCCTGCGCGTTCCTGATAATGTGATTGCCAGTACAATAGTTGAGCAATTGGGACATCCTTTACTAAGTGCATCTTTACCAGGCGATATGGTTGAAGAATATACAGATCCGGAACTTATGTATGAAAATTTCGGAAAACTTGTAGATATTGTTATTGACGGTGGAATGGGTGGTATAAAACCCTCTACCATTGTTGATTGTACCGAAGAACCTTACAAGGTCATAAGGCAGGGATTAGGCGAATGGGCCGGAACAAACACTACTTAATAGTTAATTGTTATTAGCAAAAGCAAGCCTCGTACGGACATTCTGACTAATAAAAAGCCCCGCGGTTGCAGGGCTTAATTTCTTAGTTTGCTTCGGGTGGTGTTTCACTTCCCTTTTGAGGTGGTCCCGACTGTGGTGGTCTTTGGATTGGTCTTTGTTGTTGTTTATGTTGCTCACCCGGTGGTTTTTGCTGAGGAGCCCTTTGTGACGGCTTTTGCTGCTGTGGATGGCTTTGTTGCCCTCCTGGTGCCTGATTTGCCCCTCGTTGTTGATTTTGCTGTTTTCCGTGTGTTTGAGCTGTCCCGACAGGTTTGGCTGTAGTTTTGGGCTGATTAACATTTTGACCTGGCCCCTGCTGCACCCCTTGTCTAGGTGAAAAATTCCTTTGTTGATTCGTTTGCGGACTGCCCTGCTGTGCAGTAGCAGGTTTATTAGATTTTAGCTGCTGTGCTTCAGTTTTTTCTCCCGACTTTATATCCTTGTTTTGTTCCTTATCTTTCCGTCGGCTATTGCTTCTTTCAAGACTTCGAAGGCTTATGTGGCCAACTACATCTACAAACTCAGGCTCAACTTCTTTAGGCTTCGAACTTACAATTTCAACCGGTTGAAGCTCATCAGGCTTTTGGCCCAGTGCATTCATTTTCTGAATTTCTTTTACCCGGGCAATGGCAAGCGGATAATGTTTGGCACTATCAGGCAAAGTGTACCACATCAGGTTTTTAAAAATGTCTTTTTTAACAAGGTATGCGGGCGAACGGGTAATGTGAATTATATCTGCATTATCAGGAAAATGCTGTAGTGCATCCAGGTAAGTATCGAGTTCATAATTCAGGCAGCACTTAAGACGGCCGCATTGGCCGCTTAGCTTAGTCTGGTTTATAGATAAATTCTGGTAACGTGCGGCAGTGGTATTTACACTTTTGAAATCGGTAAGCCAGGTAGAGCAGCAAAGTTCGCGACCGCAACTTGATATTCCACCAATTTTTCCGGCCTCCTGCCGGGCACCAATCTGGCGCATTTCTACTTTCACTTTAAATTCGCCTGCATACGACTTTATCAGTTCTCTAAAATCCACCCTGTCATCTGCCGTGTAGTAAAAAGTAGCTTTTTTGCCATCAGCCTGTATCTCTACTTCAGCCAGCTTCATTTCAAGGTTCAGTGTTCTTGCCATTGCACGGCTTCGCACAAGAGCTTCCTTTTCACGTGCCTTACTTTCTTCCCACTTCGCCAGATCAGTTTCTATGCTTCTTCGTAAGACTTTTTTTATTTCCGGGCTAAATTCGTCCACACCTTTTTTCTTCATTTGCAGGCGTACCAATTCGCCGCTAAGGCTTACTTCACCCACATCAAAACCGCTAACACCTTCTACTGTTACATATTCACCCTTCTCGAAATATTGCAATGTAGCATTTCTGTAAAAATCTTTACGGCTGCCATTATTAAAACTAACTTCAATTATTTTACAATTACTTTCAGGATCACTAAAAGGCAAGTTCATAAGCCAGTCATGTACATTCATCCTGTTACAGCCACCAGTGCTGCAACCACCATTACTTTTACAACCGTTAGGTTTTCCGGTTCCACAACTTCCACATCCCATATTTATTGCATAAAAAGATTAAAAAATAATACAGGGAAAATTGAAAAGAGATTTTGGTAACGAGCATAGTAGTACTATCAGGCCGTTGTTGCGTCACACACTTGTACTGAAGTAAGTTTATACTGCTTTAATCACCTAAATGCAATAAAGCTTCGTTAGTTTTTTCCTTCAATTATTGTTAGTGAAAGAAAATATCATTTAAAACCTATATAATTCTTCGCACAAATTCAAATTCCAGACCTTTTGCCCTTTTCACTATATTGCCTGCTCACTCTTCTCTAATTATAAACCATAAATTTTTTAAACTTATGACTATCCCAGAATCAAAAATAAGATTTAAAAAGAATAAAAAGTCATAAAGCTTGTGATGCGTTAGTAATCACGCTTTTTATTTTAAATAAAGTATTATCTCTTTTCTAACTGTTATACAAAACGAGAAGTCTGCATCTGTTCTTTATTCTTTTTAACAATGCTAGCTAAGCAAGAAAAACAGGCATATGTATTATAAAAAAAGTTTATGAAGCCGACTTAATAGTGAAAATGTACATCAGTCTTTTTATGCAGACCTTGCCGCGGAAGTTGGTTTTATAATTAAGCTGCACTTACCACAACCTTATCCCTGATAATATGCAACATTTTTATAGTTAGTGCATGAAAAAGAATTTTCGGATTGGCATTTCTTTCTATATAATAAGAAGCCTTATCAAGCTCGGTAAGAATGGCGTGTTGCTGGGTTACGCTTGAAATTTTATTTAACCTTTTGGCAAACTCTGCCTCACCTGCAGAAAGAGTATGGCTTTCCTTACCCAAAATTCTTAAACGTAAACATTGCTCAAGCAGGTGGTTATAATACCTGAGAAATTGCTTTTGTTTTTCACGCCCAAGTTTAGCTGCTTCTTCTACCCATTTTACCTGTCCCGGCTGGTTTTCTTTCAGAGTTACATTCATCCATTCACGAAGCAGGCTAAGCCAGTCTTCTTCAGCATGTTGCAAAAGCTGCAATGCTTCGTGGTAATCACCTTGTGCGATCCCTGCTGCCTGCCTTGCCTGTTGAGGCGGGGTTTGGTTTCTTTCGATTAACGCATTTTCAACTTCGAAATTTTCAAGTAAGGGAATTTTTACTAACTGCGTTCGCGATAAAATAGTTTGTAAAATTTGTTCTTCGCTTTCTGCAACCAAAATAAATAAAGTATTTGAAGGAGGCTCTTCTATCAGCTTTAAAAGTTTGTTCCCTTCTTTGCCTAAGTATTCGGGCATCCACATTATCAGAATCTTGTACTCACTTTCGAAGCTTTTTAAACTTAACTGTCTTATAATATCATTACATTCTTCAGCAGTTATGTTTCCCTGTTTATTTTCTGCACCTATAAACTGAAGCCAGTCATAGACATTGCCATAAGGGTTCTGTTGTACAAACTCTCTCCATTCAATTATAAAGTCAGCAGATTTTGGCTTTTCACCACTTTTTTTAGAAATTACCGGGTAAGAAAAATGAATGTCGGGATGAATCATTTGCCTCGTTTTAATACAAGCAGAACATTCTCCGCAGGCATCAGTAAAAGTTGCCGTTGTACTTGATTGTACCGGTTCATCGAACCCGAATAATGAAGGCCCTTGCTGATTTGATATTGATTTACCGTTTACCTTTTCACATACAACAAACTGAGCAAAGGCCAAAGCTAAAGGCAGCGCTCCGCTTCCCTGTTTTCCCAGAAACAACAATGCATGGCTAAGACGGTTTAATTGCACCATTTCTGCAAGGTGCTGTTTTACTTCATTTTGCCCTATAACATCTTTAAAAAGCATAAGAGCGAAGTTAAGAGTTAGGACTTTTTGAAAATAAAAACATTTTAAATTAGAATAGTAAATAAAAAAGGCCTCACATAGAGACCTTTTTATAATATTTTGAAATAAGAGACGAAATCAATTTCCCAGTCATCCCTAAAATCCCACTATCCCGGTTAAGACATTTTATTTAAGATATTTTAAAATTTCTTCCGAATCCGGTTTTACTTTGCTTGGGAACGAAGCAAGTAGCTTTCCGTTCTCATCTAAAAGAAACTTTGTAAAGTTCCACGCGATTTTGGCATCTAAAACCCCATTTTCTTCTTTAGTAGTGAGCCATTTAAATAAAGGATGAGTACTATCTCCAACTACATCAACTTTGCTTGCCAATGGAAAAGTTACTCCATATCTGACTTTGCAAAATTGCTGAATTTCTTCATTTGTTCCTGGCTCCTGCTGTCCAAAATTGTTTGCAGGGAAACCAACTATTACCAGATTGTCCTGGTGCTCTTTATACAGCTTTTCAAGACCTTCATATTGGGGGGTGAAGCCACATTTGCTGGCAGTATTAACTACTAAAATTTTTTTTCCTTTATATTTTGAAAAATCAATCGTTCCTCCTTCTATAGATGGAACTTTAAATTCGTATATGCTTTTTGGGTATGCTTTTGTTTCCATTGGTTTGCCTTTTGGTGTTGCTGAAATGCAGGCAATAAATAATGCTGCAAGAAGAAGTTTGTTCATAAATGGTAGTATTTATTTGTTTAACAAGAGTAAACTATAAAAGTTTAATCAAAACTACTACTTATTGTTCATAACAACCTAAATCCGGTAAGTTTAACGTTCCCCTCTTTTTTCCGTCAAGGTCAATGGCGATACCGGTCGGAATACCTTTATCAATTGCCGGCGATGTTGGTTTAAGATGAAAGTTGAAAATCTGTCTGCCTGCATCAATACTGTCAAAAGTCGGCAACTGATTTTTAATGCTGCTTGTAAACATCGGGTCTATCAAATTATCTTTATTTTTATAAAGCACATTTTGAAAGGTTACATCAAAGGTATCTGCAGATTCTTTTTTGTCAACTACCAGTTCATTTGCTACAATACCTCCTTCACCATAAAAAATACAATTTCGAAATTGTGCTGCTAAAGCGAATGCTTGATTTTGACCATAAGCATTAGTTACAAAAAGCACCGGGTTTTTGTGTTCAATATATGCATTAGCATAGCTTGCTACAGTGCAATGATCAAATAAATAATTACCGCCGGCAGCAATTGAAATATTACTTCCGCAGTTGCTGATTAAACAATTTACGGCTTTTATGCTGCTTGCAAAACTTATAATTCCTGCATCGTAAATATTATCAATTACGCATTGGTTTAAAGTAATTTTTGGGTTGATACTTGTAGCAGATTCAGTAATTATTCCCTGGTAGGCATTTTTAATAATTGCATAGGTAAGCACATTATTTATGCTTGATGAAGTAAAGTAAATACCCGGCCATGCTGCAGGAAGGTCACTATAACCCGGGTCCAGACGATCGCCACGAAAAGTAACTCTTGTACTGTCATACATTTCCCCGTTTACCTGTAAAGTACCATTTACAATAAAAGGTGCATCTGCATGGCAATAAATTTTACAACCTTTACTAATCGTTAGTGTAACATTGCTGTCTACTGATAAACCGCCAAGAATTACAAATGGCAAATCACTGTTCCATATGCTATCTGTAGTTACTCGTTGGTTCCGTAAGAAGTGAGCATTTTGACCGAAAGCCTGCAATTGAACGTATTTACTATTTCCGTTATAATTCACCAAAATACTATCTTGTACGACGAAGGGTAAATCAGCAGCATTTGGATTAATGGTTACTGAAACAAAAACATAAACGCTATCGTTAGGTTCAAGTTCTATATCTGAAAAGCTCACACCTGGCGTTCCATCAACATTTATTTTATAAGGTGATGAAGCCCCTCCCATAAGCCTGATCTGTGACAAGCGTAATTTCTGGTCATTTTGATTAAATATTTTAAACGACTGGGTAATGGAACCGATTGTTGTAAAAACCGTATCAAAATGCAAAGTATCAGTTGAAAAGCTGCTTAAGGCATTCGGGCTGTTAATAAAAGTGGTTTTTCTGCATGAAGATGCAATCAGAATAAGTAAAACAATAACAAAACTCAGTACCAGGTATTTCATTCTTTCAAAGTAAATTAAAATGATTTTATACAGTATAAGCCAAAGTAGCAATGCTGACTGTAGTACCGGGAACTTTTAATATTTCTGAACCGCAGGCTTCAAGTGATGCCCCGGTAGTGATTACGTCATCGACCAATAAAATATGTTTGTTTGCAATAGCTGATGCATCGGCTACTGCAAAAACACCTTCCATATTTTCCCACCTTGTAATTCTTCCTCTATGCGTTTGTGTTTCGGTATTTACCTTTCTTATTACCGTTTTCTCCATTACAGGTTTTTGCCATATTGCAGCAATTCCATTGCATAATGCCATTGATTGGTTATATCCTCTTTTCTTTTCCCGCCTTGCATTTAATGGCAGTGGTACCAATGCATCTACTTCAGTAAAGCGGTTGGTGTTTAAGAGGAACTTTGCCAGCAATTGTCCGAGATAAAATCCAATGTCTTTGTTTCCCTTGTATTTCAACTCATAAATCAGCGTTTCTAATAAAGAATCTTTTGTAAAGAAGTAACCTGCACCAGCATTTCTTATTGGCAGTCGGCCAAAAAATTTTTTTTCAACAGGATTACCTGATTGTGCAAAAAAGTTAGTCGCAGGCAATTCAGTTAAGCATCGTAAACATAATTGATGTTTATTATCTAAAATATCAGACCCGCAGCCTACGCAGACATGTGGAAAGAACAGATGAATAAAATCGGTTAATGAAGATTGAACTTTAGGCATATGGAAGAAGATGAAAGGTTTATTTCAATAAAAATAATTAAATTTAAATTATCTGCTTTTGCAAAAGGAAATTTAGAACATGCTGAATTTTTCGATATTTACAGTTGGGTCAATCTTATAGTAGCATTTAGTGAAATAAAAATATGACTAAGAATTGATTTTGCTATTTTTGGTTTTGATGTATACTGAGGAAATAATAGAAGAATTAATTAGCTGTCCTAAAACGGTTGTGGAAGCACCAAGGGATATGAAAGAAGGCCGGTCAGGTTTTGTGAAAAGAACTTTCACTCTTATCTCTGTTGATAGTCGATATAATTTTAGTGGCTTCATTATGCAAAACTTAACCTTTACAGAAAACTTTTCAATTGGTCTTACATATAGTCCAAAAGATGAAAAAGGCACGATTGTTTTATTAAGATGTAATGGACCACATGGCGGTACTAAAGCAATTCCTCATCATGCTGTTTGTCATATTCATACATCTACTGCAGAAAGGATTAATAATGGATTAAAGCCTGAAGGGCAAATTGATATAACTAACAAATATTCTACGATTGAAAGTGCAATACAATTTTATGTTAGACGGATTAATATTGTGACAGTTGATAGGCAAAAGCATTTTCCTCCACCAAGTGGTCAAATTGATTTGTTTAATCAAAAAGATGGAAGTATTTAATGAAAGATATACTACAACACATAAAAACAGATTTTAACGAACAGGTTTCAATCAAGCAAAAGCGACCAGGAATATTTCAATTGTACCTACCCATTTATCATGAAGATGGGGACATGGTGGACTTATTTATCGTTCCTAAAGGAAAAAATAAATATTCATTGTGCGATTATGGTTTAACTCTTCAACGTTTGTCATACTCCTATAATATTGATACCGAAAATAAAGAAGCAATACTACAAAAAATTATTTTAGAAAATGGATTGAACGAAGAAAAGGGAAATATTTGTTTAGAGACAAGTCCTGGAACAGTCTACACAGATATAATGCACATAACTCAAACTTATGCTAAGATTGGTAGTATGCATTATTTTAAAAGGGAAGTCATTGAAAATCTCTTTTACGAACTATTAGATGAATTTATAACTGAAGAATTGCAAGAGTTCAAACCGCAAAAGAAAGTACTTCCAGTTCCGGATAGAGACGACTTAGAAGCAGATTATTCATTCTCACCAAATGGGCATCCTGTATACTTGTTTGGGGTTAAAGATGTGGCTAAAGCAAGGCTTGCAACAATTAGTTGTTTGGAATATCAAAGGGCAGATTTAGATTTTCGTGGTTGGGTAGTAAATGAAGATTTTGAGAAATTGCCAAGAAAAGATAGGTCAAGGCTTACAAATACTTGCGATAAACAATTTACTACTTTGGAAGATTTTAAGTTGTCAGCGAAAACATTTTTAGAAAGAGAAAGAAAATAATTAGACAAAAGATATTTAGCTACAATTATAACAGATGATTTTTTAAAACAAAAGCTGATATACTTGCTGTACTTCGCCAACCGGTAAAACCTCTATTCCCGTTTTTAGTTTATCAAAGCCCTTTTTATTATATTTTGAAACGACAATTTTTTCAAAGCCAAGTTTTTCCGCCTCAGCTATTCTTTGTTCGATACGGTTGACCGCCCGTATTTCACCGTTCAAGCCAACTTCTCCTGCAAAACAAACTTTTTGAGGTAATGGAACATCTTCGAAACTGCTTAATAATGCACAAATAACTGATAAATCAATGGATGGATCTTCCACTTTAAGACCGCCGGCGATATTTACAAAAACATCTTTTATACCAAAATGAAATCCTCCCCTTTTTTCTAAAACTGCCAGTAATAACTGCAACCTTCGCAAGTCAAAACCACTTACCGTTCTCTGCGGAGTTCCATATACGCTTTGGGTTACCAATGCCTGCACTTCGATCAACAAAGGTCTTATACCTTCGAGTGTTGCTGCAATAGCACTTCCGCTAAGCTGTTCTTCTTTTTGTGTAATTAATATTTCCGAAGGATTTGTCACACTTCTCATTCCATCACCTCTCATTTCATAAATACCAAGTTCAGCAGTGCTTCCAAACCGGTTTTTTATAGTACGCAAAATTCTGTATGCATAATGCCTGTCTCCTTCAAACTGCAGTACTGTATCAACCATATGCTCCAGTATTTTTGGTCCGGCTATGCTGCCGTCTTTAGTTATATGGCCAATTAAAAATACAGGTGTATTTGTTTCTTTGGCAAATCGTTGAAACTCCGCGGCACATTCCCGTATCTGCGAAACACTTCCCGGTGAAGACTCTATAAAATTTGATTGAAGCGTTTGAATAGAATCTACAATTACTAATTGCGGCCTTAGTTTTTTTATTTCCTGGAATAAAACATTTGTTGCGGTTTCGGTCAGCAAATAAAAATTTTCGTTTGCAGCTTTTAGCCTGTCTGCCCGCATTTTTATTTGTTGCTCACTTTCTTCTCCGCTTATATATAATGTGGTTATGTTTTGCAGTTGCAGGCCGATTTGCAAGAAAAGTGTGCTTTTACCTATACCTGGCTCTCCTGCCACCAATACAATGCTTCCGGGAACAATCCCACCACCAAGCACCCTGTTCAGTTCAGTATCTGTAGTTAATATCCGGTCTTCTTCTGTCGCGCTTACTTTATTTAGTAAAATTGTTTTTGAAGATCTTTTATCGGTAGAATAATCTTTCCAGCCGTTGTCATTTTTATCAGTTCCTTTTGAAAGCACTTCTTCTGCAAATGTATTCCATGAATTGCAGGAAGGGCATTTTCCCAGCCATTTTGCACTTTCATATCCGCAATTACTGCAGAAATACGCTGTTTTGACTTTACTCATGGGCTAAAAATAATTTGGGTAGCTATAAAGAATTTTTGTCGCGCAGAAAACGCAGAAAACGCGGAAGAGTTTTCGTTTTTTTTCTGCGGCTTCTGCGTTTTCTGCGAGCCCTTTTGTAGCCTAAAGGTAGTTACGAAAGCTATTAAAGACTTTTTTCCCGAGAACAGGCAGAAAAGGGGAAGATTCTTTTTCCGCTTTTTTCTGCGACTTCTGCGCTTTCTGCGAGCCATTTTACTTTGATTTCTGTTCTCCGGGGCAATCCTGAAAATACAAAAGGGTCGGTAAGAATACCAACCCTGTTTACTTACTAACCCATTAAATTCAGATACTAAATTACAAATATGAAGCACATTTCAAAAATTATTTTTAGCCGTGTGAATAACTTTACTGCCTCTTATTCTATTAAAATCAATTCAAAAGGTGTCCTTTAAATAAAAAATCAGTTGTTTTAAGACAAGATGTCTTGTGCTGAGAAATTAAAAAGACAATATGTCTTTTCTTTTTTGACTTTCGATGCTTTCGTATTTACAGAGTTTTTTTGGAAGATAATTTGAGGTTGTATTATAAATAATAACAAAATGTCTTCTATATTTTTAATATCACTGATTTTTGTAGGAATAAGTTTTCTGGTCTCGTCGACTTTGAAAGGAAAATTTTCCGAGTATAGCCGTCTTCCATTAAGAAACAGAATATCTGGAAGCGAAGTAGCTGAAAAGATGCTAAGGGATAACGGAATTTTTGATGTAAAGGTAATTTCAGTTGCAGGTAGTTTAACTGACCATTATAATCCTACAGATAAAACAGTAAATTTAAGTGCAGAAGTTTACGACGGCCAAAGTATTGCTTCTGCTGCAGTTGCTGCTCACGAATGCGGACATGCGGTACAACATGCAAAAGCATACCACTGGTTAAGCTTTCGAAGCGCAATTGTTCCCGTAGTTCAATTTAGCAGCAACATCATACAATGGGTTTTACTGGGAGGTATTTTACTAATAAATGTATTTCCCGGATTATTGCTTGCCGGTATTGCTTTGTTTGCTATGACTACGCTTTTTGCTTTTATCACTTTACCCGTAGAGCTTGATGCAAGCAGAAGAGCCTTAGCCTGGTTAAATACTACCAATATTGCCACCGGAGAACAACATGACAAAGCAAAGGATGCTTTAAAATGGGCAGCATTAACCTATGTAGTAGCCGCCATTGCCTCTCTTGTTACATTAATACAATATATACTAATATTTCTGGGTAACAGGAATAGAAGTTGATTAAGAATAAATTACAATAGGAGCGCTATGTTCTGCAATTGGAGCGCTCCTTAAATTTTCATAAAATAAAGGCAATTAAATTAATTCTTCTGTTATGACTGCACCTCTTTTTAAAAAAAATTATCATTAACCCCCGAATTTCAATTTTAAACTCTGCAATTATTTTATTCTAATCTTCTTAGACTTGCTGCTGCTAAAGAGTTAAGTTACTTTTGTGACCATTTATAATACTTTTCTTTTATTCAATTTTATATAAAGCATGTCTTCACTTAAAGTTTATAATACTTTAACCCGTCGAAAAGAAGAATTTACATCTATTACTCCCGGTCTTGTCGGAATGTATGTTTGCGGACCTACTGTCAGTGGTGAAAGTCATTTAGGCCACGCAAGACCTTATATTACTTTCGATATTGTTTACCGTTACCTGCAATACCTTGGGTATAAAGTCAGGTATGTAAGAAACATTACAGATGCAGGACATTTTGAAGAAGAAGGGCGCGAAGCAGAAGACAAAATCAGCAAAAAAGCAGTTATTGAAAAACTGGAACCAATGGAGCTTGTTCAAAAATATACTAATTTATACCATTGGGCTATGAGTCAATTTAATACTATCGAACCCAGCATTGAACCAACTGCTACGGGTCATATAGTAGAGCAGATTGTAATGATCGAAAAAATAATTAAAGATGGTTATGCGTATGCAGTTAACGGAAGCGTGTATTTTGATGTAGAAAAATACAATACAGATTTTTCTAAAAAAGGAATGCCGTATGGTATGCTTAGCGGTCGTATACTCGACGAACAGGAAGATACTACACGAGAGCTAGATAACCAGGAAGAAAAAAGAAATAAAGCAGACTTCGCTTTGTGGAAAAAAGCTCCTCCACAGCATATTATGCGATGGCAAAGCCCGTGGGGAGAAGGTTTTCCGGGATGGCACATTGAATGCTCTGCCATGAGTACAAAATACCTCGGAGATCAATTTGATATTCACGGAGGTGGGATGGACCTTGAGTTTCCGCACCATGAGTGTGAGATAGCACAAAGTGCTGTTTGTAATCATATAACTCCTGCCCGCTACTGGATACATAATAATATGATTACCATTAACAGTAAAAAAATGGGAAAAAGTTATAACAATGTCATTAAGCTAAGTGAGTTATTCAGCGGAAGCCATCCTGTTTTGGAACAGGCTTACAGTCCTATGACCATACGTTTTTTTATCTTACAAACACATTATCGCAGTACCTTAGATTTTGGCAATGAAGCATTGAAGTCGGCTGAAAAGGGATTAAAAAGACTCTGGGAAGCATATGAATATCTTCAGAAAATAAAGGCTTATGAAATTGATTTTGATGAAGAAAAAGTTGATGCTGAACTTGATACAAAAGTTCAAACATTGCTGGAGGAGTTCAATGATTTTATAAATGATGATTTCAACACTGCTAAAGTTTTAGCCAACATGTTTGAAATAGTTCCGGTAATAAATTCAATAAAGGACAAGCATATTCCGGCTGCTTCTCTAAGCAGTGACACTTTTCATTTGCTTCAATCTAAAATGAAGATTTTTGCAGAAGATATCCTCGGCCTCAAAAGTGAACTGCAGGGAGATTATGCAAAACTTGACGGCGTATTGCAGGTATTGATTCAACTAAGAAAACAAGCCAGGTCAAAAAAAGACTATGCCACTTCTGATGCAATAAGGAATCAGTTATTGCAATTGGGCATTGCTTTAAAAGATGAAAAGGATGGAAATATGAGTTATGCTTTTGTATAGTTTATGGGAAAGGTCAAAATGTGAAAGTGAAACGTTAAACTGAAAACCCTTTTTTGCAAATCTCTTTTCACGTTTCACTTTTGACGTTTCGCTAGTCAAAAAGAATATATTTCTGCTGCTGTAAAGCTTATGCCTAATTTTGGCAATTGAATTATATCTGTTTCTTTTAAATACGTATGTAATCTCCAGTCATCATTCTCATCCCGGCTAAATACACTTATAAGAACAGTTTCAGGCTCTACTAAAATATAATATTGAAGAGAATTGAACTTCTGATAATTTATAAACTTATCTACCGTATCATATTTGCGGGTGCTCTCGCTTAGCACTTCAACTATTAATTCAGGCCGTTCTTTTATATAAACTGTTCCGGCAGATAAAGGTTCTTTTGTAATAAACACATCAGGATAAAAGTATTTATTTTCATTTGGCACCTTAATTTTTACACCTTCTACAAAAAAAATATAACCTTTATTTTTTAAAAGCATTTTTAAAATAAAACAACAATTTAAAGCCAACTGATTATTTAAATCACTTTCTCCAGGCATATCTATAAGTTTACCATTAACATATTCATGTCTGATATCTGATTCCAATTCAAACCTGATATATTCATCTTCGCTTAATGTTCTTTCATGTGTCACTAATCCCATAACCATTAAATTTTGTTTTTAAAGGTATTAAAAATGGATGAAATGATAATTTAGAGAAAGCTTATAAATGGATTAGTTCTATTTTGTGTAATTTAATTTAAATAATCTACCTATTAATGAATTATAAAAACCATTCGTATAAGATAAGACATCGCCTTGCAAATTAAATTACATTACCTACTTTTGCACCTCTTAAAATGTTTTTAAAGGAATATTTGAATTAAACTTACTTTATATGGCAACAACAGCAGACATAAGCCGTGGAATGATTTTAAAATTAGACGGCAGCTTATATACCGTAATTGAATTTGGCCAGAATAAAACGGCACGGGCAGCAGCAAAATTTTGGGCAAAATTAAAAGGCCTTGACAATAACCGCTCTATCGAGCATACATGGAATAGCGGCGATACGGTATATCCTGTAAGAGTAGAAAAAAAGCCTTACCAGTTTCTGTATAAAGACGAAAGCGGCTACAACTTTATGGATAATGATACTTTTGAGCAAATTTCACTTGCTGAAAGTATGATCGATGCCCCACAGTTTTTAAAGGATGGCCAGGAAGTTGCTGTGTTAATTAATACTGAAACAGATCAGCCGATGAGTGTTGAACTGCCTGATAAAATTGTTATGCTTGTAACATACAGTGAGCCCGGGGTTAGAGGAGATACTGCTACCAGAACTTTAAAACCCGCAACTGTCGAAAGCGGAGCTACTGTTATGGTGCCGTTGTTTGTAAATGAGGGTGAGTTGATACGAATAAATACGAAAAGCGGTGAATATGTGGAAAGGGTCAAAGAGTAAAACAAGAACTAAATCAACGATTAATAAAAAAGCAACTAAATGAAATAGTTGCTTTTTTATTAATATCATTTTAATTTGCTTTTTCTATATCATTTCGGTATGCAACATTGGACTCTTTAAAGACAATTTTTTCTCATTGTACTTCTTTGAAGCTGCTACAAAATGAACAAACAGCGGAGCGGGATTTTCAACCGTACTTTTCAACTCCGGGTGATATTGAACCCCAATAAAAAAAGGATGATTTGATAATTCAACTATTTCCACTAAGCCTGTTTCAGGATTTAAACCACTTGCAATCATTCCGGCATCTTCAAACTGGTCAAGATAATTATTATTAAATTCATACCGATGACGGTGTCTTTCACTTATGCGTGTAGCCCCATATATCTCAGATGCCAGCGAAGCTTCCCTTATTTCACATGGATAAGCTCCTAACCGCATGGTACCCCCTTTTTCAGTTATTTTCTTTTGCTCTTCCATCATGTTGATAACAGGATGGTAGGTATGAGGGTCCATTTCAGTGCTATGCGCCTCCGCAAGTCCTAAAACGTTTCGCCCAAATTCAATGACAGCCATTTGCATGCCTAAGCAAATCCCAAAAAATGGAAGACCCTTTTCCCTTGCATATTTCACCGCTGCAATTTTCCCTTCAATTCCCCTGTGACCAAAACCAGGTGCGACTAATAAGCCATCAAGTCCAGTAAGTTTTTCGGCAACATTATCATCAGTTATAAATTCACTGTGCACATTTACTACCTGCACTTTACATTCATTTACGGCACCTGCATGAATGAAGCTTTCCAGTATTGATTTATAGGCATCCTGCAGCTCAATATATTTTCCGATCAGTCCGATTGTTACTTTACTTTTTGGATATTTTAATTTATCCAGAAAGATTTTCCACCTTGTTAAATCAGGTTCATTATACTTAGTTATATTTAATTTCTTCAGTGTGATAATATCAAGTTTTTCTCTAAGCATCATCAGAGGCACTTCATAAATGGTAGAAGCATCGACAGACTCGATTACCGCTTCCTGTTTTACATTACAAAACTGGGCTATCTTTCTTTTAATTTCATTGTTTAATGGTTCCTCAGTACGGCAAACCAAAATATCAGGATGTACACCATTTTCGCTCAGCAACCTGACACTATGTTGTGTTGGTTTAGTCTTAAGTTCTTTTGCAGCCTTTAGATAAGGAATCAGTGTCAGATGCACAACCAGGCAGTCTTCCTCGGGAAGTTCCCATTGCAATTGTCGTACTGTCTCAATAAAAGGTAAACCTTCTATATCACCAACAGTTCCCCCGATTTCTGTAAGCACAACATCGTATTTGTCATCTTTGCCAAGCAACAGCATACGCCGCTTTATCTCGTCGGTAATATGCGGAATGACCTGAACCGTCTTACCGAGATAAACCCCTTCCCTCTCCTTATTAATAACAGTTTGATAAATGCGGCCCGTCGTTACATTATTCGCCTGCGATGTATAAATGTTTAAAAATCTTTCGTAATGGCCCAGATCGAGGTCAGTTTCTGCACCATCTTCTGTTACAAAGCACTCCCCATGCTCATAAGGATTAAGTGTGCCCGGATCTATGTTTATATAAGGATCAAATTTCTGAATGGTTGTACGTAATCCTCTTGCCTGCAACAACTTAGCAAGTGAAGCAGCAATAATTCCTTTTCCTAAACTGCTTGTTACCCCTCCCGTAACAAAAATAAACTTGGCCATAGTATATGGTTAAAAAGTTAAGTCTTATTTAAAATATTTTTAGTGATCAGAATTTTATTAATGGCGCATCGTTTCTCACTCTTCATTTAAATCCTTTTAAGGAATGTACGGCAAATCTTTTTTCTGCCCTTAAGCCTGCGCCTGGTTTTATAAACCGCTTCACCGGCAACAGAAAGTTGTGTATTTATTCAATAAACAACGTTTTTAAAGGCGTATGAGAAGAAACTCTTGCTAAATCTGATTTAAAATCTAAAAAAATGACCGTGGATACAAATAAAAAAAATTCCAGAGGTCATACAAACGTACAGCAATTTTAATAACTTCAAAAAAAAATCACCGAAGATATTAACTAACAAGACAGCTATTTGTGAATAATTTCTGTTTTACCTTTTCTCAAATTTTCCTATATGAATGGTTTAAGATGCATTGCGACGCCCCAAATGATTACAACAGGTATTCTTTTCAAGAATGGAAAAGATGGTGAGCGGGCTTAAAAAAGTAAAAGGTCGTTTTCCAGGGTTTTAAGTACATCAATGGGTTAGGCAATTTTTACTTTAGAGACAAAGGTTAAAAACATTTCCGTCAACCGACTTCTTAAATTGAATTTTAAATTTAATAATAAATATTTTTTTTATACCAGTGACCTTCGTATCCCAACAATTGTGTTCCTGCCTTTAAGATTTTGGAATGAAGTAAGCAAAAGTTCAATACCTTAAATTTATTTGTTTTCCCGTCTCAATCTATCCCGGTAAGGCTGGCGATACAACTTCACCCAATGGTAAGAAGCTGTTTAAGATTTTAAAAACAACTTTGTAATAAAGCCAAAAGATGCATAATGATATAGGGATGAACGAAATGCGTCGCAACAATGATGCAAGAAGAACAAATGCTTGTATCAAAAAAATAAATATTAAACAATTTCTTAGAAGGAATTTCCTCAAAAATCTACTTGAATTAATCTAATAGGTTGTTTATCGCTCCTAACAATTTAATTTTGAGGCATGATATTAAGTAATCTTGCTGAAACACTCACTGGGTCTGAAATAGTAAAACTGGGAAACGCTATTAGTGAACGTGTACGCAATGGAGAAAAAATTTATAATTTCACTATTGGCGATTTTGATCCTGATATTTTTCCAATACCTAAAGAACTTGAAGATGGAATAATAGATGCATATAAAAATCATTATACTAATTATCCTCCCGCAGACGGAATTGCTGAATTAAGAAGTGGTGTTTCACGCTTTTTAAAAGATTGGGAAGGTATAGAATATGCTAATAATGAGATCCTTATTGCTGCCGGTGGCCGTCCGCTGATTTATACCATTTTTAAAACGATAGTAGATAAGGGCGATAAAGTTATTTATGCAACTCCTTCCTGGAACAATAACCATTACGTACATATGACAGAGGGTGTGCATTGCACGATAGAAGCAGCACCGGAAAATAACTTTATGCCTTTAGCTGCAGAAATAGCTCCTCACATACCAGGTGCAACCCTGATCTGCCTTTGCTCTCCTCAAAACCCAACAGGCACTACATTGTCTAAAGAAGAGCTGGAGAAAATTTGCGACCTCGTGATACAAGAGAACAAAAAACGAAGTGAGAGTGAGAAGAAGCTGTATGTAATGTATGATCAGATGTACTGGACTTTAACTTATGGCGATACTCAGCATTATAACCCGGTCAGCCTTCGCGGTGCTATGAAAGACTATACCATTTTTGTAGATGGCATTTCTAAAGCATTCGCCGCTACGGGTGTAAGAGTTGGCTGGTCTCTTGGGCCGTCACATATAATTGGAAAAATGAAAGCCATTTTAAGCCATTTAGGAGCCTGGAGCCCTATGGCTGAACAAAAAGCTACTGCTAAATATCTGATTCAAAAAGAAAGCATCGAAAAATATCTTGTACATTTTAAAGCGGAAGTGGAAGAAAGATTAAGAAGAATCTACGAGGGATTTATCAAATTGAAAAATGAAGGATTTGATGTAGATGCTGTTTCTCCGCAGGCTGCTATTTATCTCACTATAAAATGTGAACTGGTTGGTAAGACAATAAAAGACGGTAAAGTATTAAAAAATCAATCAGAGGTAACTGACTATTTGCTAAGTGAAGGAAAACTGGCAGTGGTTCCGTTTTATGCTTTCGGAGCTGATAAAGAATCTCCATGGTATCGCCTTAGTGTCGGTACTTGTAAAAAAGAAGAAATAAATGAGATGGTTGGTAAGTTGAAAGAAGCATTAAAGAAACTTCATTAAAAAAATAGTTGCCAGATTATGAAAAAGAGCAGGAATTGATTTTTTACAATTGATAAAAAGTTAATCAATTTTTTGTATGAATAAACTGAAAAGGCTTCAATCTCTTGTTACTGATGATCTTTTCTATTTTTTTAGGCTTTCTTACAATTTTATAATTATTAATATCAATAATTTCATTAGCTATACACAGATTTTCAATAGCCTCTGCATGAAATAAAATTTGATTTAACTTTTCAATTTCGAGTTGCATTTCTCTTTGATCAGTTGAAATATTTTTAGAAAGTACCAGTAAATCTCTGTTTGGTGACTTCATAATTTATGTTTAACAATTGTTAGATTGGATAAAATGACAGTACTGCGAAATAAAGGTTCCTATCCTACCGCCTTTTTATGTACCATCGGGCAGCCACAACCTCTTGCAGATCTGCCATTAACACTACAGCCAGTTAAAGTTATCGTCAAAATTAAGAACAATAAAACTGATATTTGGTTCTTTTTTTTCATATTTATAATTTATTTTTCCCTAAAAAAGCACTCCATCTATAGTTGGTAAATAAATTCGATATAACTATCCTTGTCGCTCCATTGGATTGGGGATTAGGTCATGCTGCCCGTTGTATCCCTCTTATTGATTTCCTGCTGGAATCCGGATGCAAAGTAATAATTGCTGCCGAAGGACCACAGGAAAAACTTTTAAAAACAGAATTTCCCACCCTTCGTTTTATTCATTTAACCGGTTATAAAATTAAATATACTAACGTTAAACGATTTTTCGCATTAAAAATTACTTTACAAATCCCTAAAATTTTAATAACCATTTATAATGAAAAAAAATGGCTGAATAAATTTCTGAGGAATAACACTGTTAATGCTATTATTTCTGATAACAGGTATGGTTTATTTCACTCTAAAATCACCTCTGTTTTTATTACCCATCAGTTACTTATTAAGGTTCCTTTTGCACTTATAGAAAAAATTATGCAACAAATAAATTACTTGTTTATCAAAAGGTTTTCTTTATGTTGGATACCAGATGAAAAAGGAACTATAAACCTTGCAGGTATTTTATCACATCCGCCTATACTGCCTGAAATACCTGTTGATTACCTCGGCGGGGTGAGCAGGTTAAAAAGACAAACAGAATCAGATAAAAAATACGATCTACTCATCCTTATATCAGGCCCGGAACCCCAAAGAACGTTATTGGAAAAAAAAATGCTTTATGAACTTAAAGTTTTTAAGGGAAGAGTATTGGTTGTAAGGGGTTTACCGGGAAATAGTGAGCAGTTATTATCAGAAAATGAGTTAGTAATTAAAAATCATTTACCCGCAAAGGAACTTGAAAAAGCAATGAATGAGAGTGAATATATAATAAGCCGGAGCGGCTATACCACTGTAATGGATATTTGTAAACTTCGAAAAAAATCTATTTTAATTCCCACACCAGGTCAGACAGAGCAGGAATACCTGGCTAACCATCTGCAAAAGCAGGGATGGTGTTTATCCGCTTCGCAGGAAAAGTTCTCTCTGCAGGCATCAATGCAAAAGGCGCAGAATTTTAATTATCAACTTCCCGATCTGAAAATGGAGGCATATAAAGAACTCTTAAGCGATTTTATAAATGGCCTTAAAAATAAAAAATAAGAGGGTACGCACTGAATATCTTCATTCAACATCGTCTCTTGTACCGTAATTTTTCTATTCAGCTTTTTTATCCTTTTACGAAAACGGTATTTTTTAGTCGTGAGGATAATCAAAAAACCAGAATTCTTTATTACCCAATGCAAATTCTTTCCATTTTTTTCCGTCTGCTTTTACTGCAAAAACAGCACATGTAGGCATTTCATCAATTTTAAATGAAGTGAGTTGATTTGCAAAATTTGTTATTGTGGGGTTATGAGAAAAAACAGCAACTGTTTTAAAGTCTTCATCCAAATCTTCGACAGCATTATAAAGAGCTTCTATCGTTGGCTCATATAAAGATGGATTGGTAATAATGTCTTTCAAATTTTTATCATACGCCTGCGCAAAGAAAGCAGCCGTGGTTATAGCTCTTTTGGCAGGACTGCTGATAAAGCAATCAATCTTTATCTCTTTTTTTACCAGCCTTTTGGCCATTGCAGGAGCATCATTTTGTCCGCGGTAGTTTAAAGGCCGGTCAAAATCCTCTAGATCAAGATCCCAGCTACTTTTGGCATGGCGTATAAGTAGTAGTGATTTCATAAATAAGAATTATACGTGAATGTAAAAGCACCTTTATAGAACAAGCAAGACTAATGCCTAACATTTTCTCTTAGTACCCTCTCATATTCTTGCCTTCCATATAATTCAAAAAAGCCTTATTTACTACTTTGTTGCCACCAGGAGTTGGGTAATTGCCCGTAAAGTACCAGTCGCCCGTGTTAGTGGGGCAACTAGCATGCAAATCTTCAATAGTCTGATAAATAACTTCAACCGGAAAATCAATATCTTCGGGGGTGATTAATTGTGCTATTTTTTGTGATATTTCTGCAGTTGTGAATGGCTTGTATACCTGTCTCACTATATTTTCTGTGTGCAGTTGATTCGTACATTCAAGACTTTTACATCTCTCATATAACTCATCAAGCAAGGTTTCCATTCCTCTTTCCTGAATCAATTCTACTGTAGCCCGGAAAGCGATAAAATCGCCTAATTTACTCATATCAATTCCATAACAATCGGGGTAACGGATTTGTGGCGCTGAAGACACAACAATTATTTTTTTGGGTCCGAGCCTTGAAAGCATTTTTACAATACTTTGTTTTAGCGTAGTTCCCCGTACAATAGAGTCGTCAATAACAACGAGTGTATCTTCTCCCCTGACTACGGTGCCATAAGTGATGTCGTATACGTGCTGCACCATTTCATTACGATTAGCATCTTCGGTAATAAAAGTGCGCAATTTTACATCTTTTATTGCAATTTTTTCCTGGCGTATTTTACGATTTATCATCGCTGATAACTTCTCTTCTGTTACATCATTTCCCCAACTAAGTATACGTTGTACTTTTATTTGGTTAAGATAATCTTCCATTCCCTTGCACATACCATAATATGCTATTTCTGCTGTGTTTGGTATGTATGAAAAAATGGTATTTTTAAGATTGTAGTTAATGGCTTCCAATACAGTCTTGCTAAGGTGATAGCCTAAAGCGATTCTTTCGCGATAAATTTTTTCATCGCTGCCTCTTGAGAAATAAATGCGCTCGAAACTGCATGCCCTTCTTTCTTTTTTATCTAAAACCTGCTGTACAGTAATTTCCCCGTGTGATGCAACAATTAAAGCATTTCCCGGCATTAATTCATGTACTTCATTTTCACCTACGTTAAAGGTAGTTCTGATGGCCGCCCTTTCACTTGCAGCTACAACAACTTCATCATCTATATAATAATAAGCAGGACGGATACCATTCGCATCTCTTAAAACGAAACTATCGCCATTACCTATTAATCCCCCGATAGTATAACCACCATCAAAAAGGGAAGCAGCCTTTTTTAAAATGCAGGCTAAATTTATTTTTTGTGGATTTTCTCCGTCTTCCTTCACTATAAAGTGATGAATGACCTCGAGCATAGCAGCAAGATCACTTTGTTTTGAAAAATTTCCTGCGTCGAAATTGATGTGCTGGTATAACTCATCAGTATTAACCAGATTGAAATTACCTGCAAGCGCAAGGTTACGTGCAGGCACCACGTCTCTTCTTATAAAAGGATGACAAAAACTCGCATAATTTCTTCCCTGCGTGCCGTATCTGAGATGGCCTAATAAAAGCTCGCCTAAAAAAGGCAAATGACCCTTCAGAAGGCCTGGATGCTGCTTTATATTTGATTGATATTTTTCAAGCTCCGACACTTCTTTGCCTATGGTAGCAAATAAATCGGCAATCGGCTGCTCTGCTATAGTTCTGATTCTATGTAAAAAAGGATAACCCGGTTCTACGTTCAATTTAACTGCAGCCATTCCCGCTCCATCCTGGCCACGGTTGTGCTGCTTTTCCATAAGCAGGTATAGCTTATTTAAACCGTACAATACAGTACCGTATTTTTGAAGATAATACGAAAAAGGCTTTCTCAAACGAATGAATGCAAGACCGCATTCGTGCTTTATTTCGTCGCTCATGGTATTTATAAAAAACGCAAGTTACACCTGCGCCCCAAAATGTAAGGTTAATTAAGAACTCTTAATTGCAGTCTTTCTGCCAGCCATAAAAATTCTGATGCGAAATTATGAATTGAATTTGAAAATGATTCATCAATAAGACTTCCTTCTTTATCAAATTTCTTATCCACTTGTGGTGTTATCAACATATAAGGAGACGGAATGCCAAACAAAGCACATATTAGCAACTGCAATTGCTGGCTTGCACGTATTCCACCTAAAGAGCCGGTAGAGGCTGTAACAATACCAAAAGCTTTGTGTAACTGTTTTGGAAAATGATCAAAAAGATTTTTCATTGATGGCGTATAACTACCATTATATTCAGGAGTTACAATTATAAAAGCATTTGCTTCAAACATTCGTTTCGCAAGTGGTTTATAATGTTCGGGTGTATTATTAACAGAAGAGTAGACCTGCTCCTGTAATGTTGGAAAATTCCATTTCCTTACATCAATTATATTTATAGTATGTGAAGTTTTTTCCTGTAAATGTTTTTGTAAAAATAGAGCTATCCTGAATGTTACACTTTCCTGCCTCGGGCTTCCTGAAATTATTTCAATATTCATTTATATTCGTTTGGCTACAGCTATGATAATAAGGGTTTGTTGAAAACCAAAAATTTCGTAACCACTATACGTGCAAGATACCAACACCTCAGGATTTTTTATTGATTAACCGGTGTTTCAATAACAATAAATTCACTTTCTTGTTCTGTTTTTATTTCAAAAGAATTTATTTCCCATATACCAATACCGTCCCGTTTACCAATAATTTCATTATCAATAGCAACAGAACCCTCTAAAACAAAAAGATATATACATTTATTAGTTACATTAAAAGAATAAGTAGTTGTTTGCCCTGCCTCAAACCACCCTAAACTTAATTTGGCATTTTGATTGATCCAGCAATGTCCGGCACCTTCTTCAATGCTGATGATAGTTTGAAGTTTATTTTTCCTTTTTTCTTTGCTGAAATATCGTTTTTGATAGCGCGGAGAAATATTTTGAAATTTGGGTTCAATCCGGATTTATAAAAAACTTTACTTCTTCATCACCAATATTATGATCTTCGTGGCGCAGGCCACTTCCTGCACTCATGATTTGTACCCAATCTTTTTCTACCACCTCTGTATATGACTCATTTTACCTTGCAGCATTACGCTTATTATCTCCATGTTTACATGAGCATGTATGCCGAAACCGCGCGCTTTTGCACGGTACCATCATTCAAAACTTTTAAAGTGCCAAAACCTTTATTACCAGGTTTTGGTAACTGGAAAAGCTAAATGAAAATTTGGTTAAAAGCCAGCCCAAGTCTTCTGTACCGCGGTCTGTAAAACGATGAATAATTTTTTCCATTTATGCCTGTTTTACCATTTCAACATTCATAGCCAGTTTTACATCATCTGCAACAACCAATCCGCCAGCTTCGGTTACTGCACTCCATTTTAAACCATATTCTTTTCGATTGATTTTGCCTGACACTTCAAATCCCATTCTTTCCATTCCCCAGGGGTCTTTTGTGCTTCCGTTATATTCAACCTTTAATTCAACCGGTTTTGTAATATCACGTATGGTTAAGTCACCCATAAGCCTGTACTCATCATCACCGGCTTTTTCAATTTTTTCAGATTTAAAAGTCATCTTAGGAAATTGCCCAGCATTAAAAAAGTCGTCACTTTTAAGGTGTGCGTCTCTCTGCTCATTTTTAGTATCAACACTGTCTACATCTGCCTCGAAAGTTACTTTCGCATTAGTAAAATCTTCTTCGTCAATTTCGAGAGCGCCATCATACTTTTTGAAAACACCTGTAACCGTAGAGATCATCAGGTGTTTTACCTTGAACATAACGTCTGAGTGGTCGGCATCAATTTTGTAAATTGCCATAATTTTTGTTTGTTTTATAATGAAAAAATATTTATTAGGAAGTATTTATTCTTCATTCATTGGTACTTCTATTAACAAGATCTGCGCATTAGTACCGGCAGTTATATCAAGTTTATCAACATCCCATATACCAATTGCATCTCTTTTATATAATGACTGGTCATTTATAGTTACGTTTCCATCAATGATAAAAGCATATACTCCATTACCTTTCTTTTTTAAAGCGTAAGAAGTTGAGAAATCACTCTCAAAATTTCCGAGTGAAAACCATGCATCCTGGTTTATCCAGACTGCGTTCGAATCATCAGGTGCTACTACAGTTTGCAATTTATTCAGACGCTCTTCAGGATTAAAGGTTTTCTGATCGTACCTCGGCTTAATATTTTTTATTTTGGGAAAAACCCAGATTTGCAAAAAATTAGTTTCTTTATCTTTATAATAGTTGTATTCCGAATGTCTTATGCCGGTACCTGCGCTCATGATTTGTACATCGTTTTCATAAATCGCTGCCTGGGTTCCTGTGCTGTCTTTATGCTCGATTGCTCCTTTAAGAGGAATAGATATTATCTCCATATTATCATGAGGATGTGTTCCAAAACCTGATCCGCCTGTTATCACATCATCATTCAATACTCGCAACATACCAAAATGTGCTTTTTCCGGCTCATAGTAATTTCCAAAGCTGAAAGAATGATGGCTATCTAACCAGCCAAAACTCACATGGCCTCTTCTGTCTGCACTATGTATTATTGATTTCATTTTGTTCTTTATAATGTATGTACACCTATTTTTTAAAAAAATGGCTATTCCTTATCCCGTATGTTCTCTAAAAGAGCATTTAGTTTCAATGCATCTTCTTCCTCAATAACAACAGAATTATTAAATAAATCATCTACTTTTTTATTGGCAACCTGCAAAATGTCAAAACCCATATTCGTAAGCCTTATAACTGTTTCTCTCTTATCAATTTCGGAAGTTGATCTGTCAACGAACTTTTTTGAAACTAACCTGTCAACTATTCTTGGTACGTTTGAATTGGGCTCAATCATTCTTGAGCCAATGTCTTTTACACACATAGCTTCAGGATATTTACCTTTTAATATTCTCAGCACATTATATTGTTCATTCGTCAGGCCTGCTGTCTTTAATTCTTTGCTGATCATTGTTTTTAACCACCATGCTGTGTACAAAAGATTTAATCCTGCCTTATGTTTTTGGGAGGAAAACTTACTTGTTTTTAAAGCTATTTCAAGTTTCACAAGGCAAATGTATGTACATACATTTACTTTAAAAAAAACTTCTTTTCTTATGATGTTGTGAAAAAAATTAAAATAATAGAACTTAATATGATTAATGAAAGAATTCCTGGCAATTAATTCTTATCTCACCTATGCATAACCAATTAATATCTTTGCCAAAATAACAAAAGTGTAATAATTTACTAATGAAGAACATTAAATACTTTTATCAGTTTATTACAGAAAAGCTGCGGTCTAAATTAAATAAAGCACAATATATAATTTATGTTTCTTCATTAGTTGGGCTTGCATCGGGATTAGTAGCTGTGCTTTTGAAAAAATTAGTTCATTATTTGCAGCAGTGGATAGAGTCTATGCCCGCACCGCCGGCTTATCTTATTTTTCCTGCAATGGGGCTGTTACTTACTGTTTTTGTTACGCACCGTTTTTTTTATGGATCATTTAAACGTGGTATTGGTATGGTGTTAAATGCTATTGCACAAAAATCTTCCTTTATACCCACAAGCCATACCTATCTTCACGTAATTACCAGTGCCATAACAGTTGGGGTGGGCGGATCGGTGGGATTAGAATCTCCGATTGTAGCTACAGGATCAGCTATTGGCAGTAACATAGCCCGCTTGAATCAGCTTTCTTATAGGGATCGTTCTTTAATGATTGCCTGTGGAGCGGCTGCCGGTATTGCCGCAGTGTTCAACGCCCCTGTTGCCGGTGTTATTTTCGCTATAGAAGTTTTAATGGTTGAAACAGTTGTAAGCTATTTTATTCCACTTATCATTTCTGCCGTCATTGGCGCATTATGTTCTAAAATCATATTGCAGGAAAGTACTTTGTTTAATTTCATTTTAAAACAAAATTTCAATTACAAATTTGTTCCTTATTATATACTTTTAGGCCTGATATGTGGTTTTACTTCATTATATTATGCCAAAAGTTTTAAAAATATTGAAAATCTTTTGCATAGCTGGCAGACAAACCGGTATCTGAAAGCACTTGCAGGCGGATTTCTGCTGCTGATTTTGTGTTACATCCTTCCACCATTATTTGGCGAAGGATATGTAAGTATAAAACAGGTAGCAACCGGTGAAATAGCACGCACTACTCATAAGTCTTTAATTTTTGCTTATGCCGGTGAAAACTGGACACTCCTGATATATGCCATAAGCGTTGTTTTCTTAAAGCCTGTTGCAGCGGGCATCACAATCGGATCTGGTGGTAATGGAGGGAACTTTGCTCCCTCATTATTTGTAGGGTCCTTTCTTGGTTTTGCTTTTTCCCGGCTTGTTAACCTTTTTCATTGGGTACAAATTCCTGAAGGAAATTTTAGCCTTGCCGCTATGGCCGGAGTATTGAGCGGAGTTATGTATTGTCCCCTGACTGCCATTTTTTTAATTGCTGAAATTACCAATGGCTACGAACTTTTTATTCCGCTCATGCTTGTTTCTTCTATATCTTATTCTATTGTAAAACATTTTGAGCCCTACTCGATGGAAACGAAACAGCTTGCTTTGAAAGGTGAGATATTCACCCACAAAAAAGAACAAAATATACTCAGCACTATTTCTTTGCAGGAAATGCTTAGTGACAGTTTTACAACTATATCTGTTACGAGTACATTAGCCGACCTGATCGCACTAATAAATGAGAGCAATACAACGGTATTTGCAGTACATAATGAGCAGAAGCGTTTTGCAGGCATTATAGAGCTCAATGACGTAAAAAAACTGATTTTAGGCAAAGACGTGCCGGAACAAATGTCTATAGACAAACTGGTAAAACAACCACGTGAAGTAGTCTGTTATAAAGATACTATGCCCAAAGTAATGAAAAAGTTTGATCTAACTAACAGTTGGAATTTACCGGTGATTGATGCTGAAAATAAATTTATGGGCTTTATTTCAAAATCTAAATTATTTAATCGGTATCGTGAAATTTTAGCAGAGCACAAAGATCTTTATGAAGAAGTGTAATGCATACGTAGCTTATAATAATAGCAGATAATAAAAGGAAGTTAAAACATGTTTACAATACTCTTAAAATTTTAACATTTAAAATGAAACTTGCAACAAAAATAATACATGCCGGAGCAGAACCAGATCCTTCTACAGGCGCCATCATGACACCTATTTATCAAACTTCTACTTATGTTCAAACCGCACCCGGTCAAAATAAAGGATATGAATATGCACGTTCGCAAAACCCGACCCGCACATCGTTAGAGAGTGCTTTGGCTGTACTAGAAAATGCAAAGTTTGGTCTCAGCTTTAGCAGCGGGGTGGCAGCTACAGATGCCGTTATTAAATTATTAGCTCCAGGCGATGAAGTAATTGCAAGTAATGATTTGTATGGAGGCTCTTATAGACTATTTTCTAAGGTATTTCAGAAGTTTGGTATTAAGTTTCATTACATAAATATGCATGATGCTAACCATATAAATGGTTATATAAATGAAAATACAAAACTTATCTGGCTTGAAACTCCTACCAATCCTTTGATGCGAATAACAGATATTGAAGCAGTTACAGCAATTGCGAAACCTAAAAGAATACTGGTATGTGTTGACAACACCTTTGCTTCACCGTATCTTCAGAACCCTCTTGATCTTGGTGCCGATATGGTATTGCACTCAGCTACAAAATATCTTGGCGGTCATAGTGATGTTATTCATGGCTGCCTGATGCTGAATGACCAGAAGTTGCGCGATAAGCTATATTTCATTCAAAAAAGCTGCGGAGCAGTGCCCGGTCCGCAGGATTGTTTTCTTGTTCTCAGAGGTATTAAAACTTTGCATGTACGAATGCAGCGACATTGCGAAAATGGAGAAAAATTAGCTTATTTTCTTCGCAATCATCCAAAGGTTGAAAAAGTGTACTGGTGCGGATTTGAAGATTTTCCAAACTATGAAATTGCTAAAAAGCAAATGCGTGGCTTTGGAGGTATGATGAGTTTTACCTTAAAAGATAATAGTACAGAAGCAGCTTATAAAGTTTTATCATCAACAAAGGTTTTTGCTTTGGCAGAAAGCTTAGGCGGAATAGAGTCTCTCATCAATCATCCTGCAAGTATGACACATGCTTCAATACCGAAAGAAGAAAGAATAAAAAATGGTTTATCGGATTCTTTAATCAGGCTAAGTGTTGGTATAGAAGATGCAGATGATCTGATTGAAGATATTAACCAGGCAATCGGGTAACTTTGAGTTTGTTTATTTAATTTTAAAGAAACTTTCTTTATGATAAAAGATATTGATGATATTTTAAAATTACCATTAGATGAAAGGTTGGAAATACTAGAAAAGATTTGGGAAAGTATTCAACAAAATAATCAGGTTATAGAAATTCCGGACTGGCACAGAGAAATTTTGGAAGAACGTTTTCAAAAGAATAAGAATAATTTGACGAAAGGGAAAAGTTGGGAGGAGGTGAAGAAGAGTCTGCTAAACCTATGATCGAATTTTCTATTATAATCAAGGAAGAAGCAGAAGCTGATCTTATTTCGATTTTTGATTATTATGAAGCTCAAAAAGATAGCCTTGGAGTACATTTTCTTGACAGATTTGAGAACAGTTTACAAAAATTAAAGAATAACCCTTTTCATACATTTAAAATAACTAAAGATATACGAAGGGTAGTCACTGAAACATTGCCTTATAGTGTATATTATACTGTTGTAGAAAACATTATTGTCATTTTTGGTGTTCTGAATCAATATCGAAAGCCCGGATAAAATCTTAAAAAGACTTGAATAAAAGTTTCAATTTTGAGTATTAAATCATAATACATGCTTTTATAAGAAGAAGAGTAAGATAACTTTTAAGCTGTAAATGATGCTGTTTACCTTTGACCAGTGACAAATCAATTAAAAGATTTCCTGGATAGCAAGGTTGAACAATATAATACTCCTGACTTTATCAAAGACGATCCAATATGTATTCCTCATCTTTTTACTGAAAGACAAGACATTGAAATCGCAGGATTATTTGCTTCCGTTTTTGCATGGGGCAATCGCACTATTATTATAAAAAAATGCAAAGAACTCCTGCAGCGAATGGACAATGCTCCGCACGATTTTGTACAAAACCACGATGACCGGGATTTAAAGAGATTGTTAGGATTCAAGCATAGAACTTTTAATGATACTGACCTTTTATATTTTATTTACTTCTTGCATTATCATTACTCTGCAAATGAATCACTGGAAACTGCCTTTACAAATGAAATGAGTATTGAAGATGGAACAACAGAAAACAGGTTAAATTACTTTTTTAAATATTTTTTTTCATTAGAAGATGCCCCAACAAGAACAAAAAAACATATTGCATCACCTGATAAAAACAGCACCTGCAAAAGGCTGAACATGTTTTTAAGATGGATGGTCAGAAGAGATAATACAGGTGTAGATTTTGGTATTTGGCAAAAAATTTCACCCTCTCAACTTATTTGCCCAATTGATGTGCATGTTGCAAGAGTTGCTTACCGTTTTAATTTGCTGCATCGTAATCAAATAGACTGGCACGCAGCTCTTGAGCTTACAAATTACTTACGTAAATTAGATGCTGCCGATCCTGCCAAATATGATTTTGCTTTATTTGGCCTCGGTGTTGTCGAGAAGTTTTAGTCATCAAAGGTTAAGAATGGATAAAAAAGAAATAATGGCAGAAAAAGAAATTATCAAAGAAGTAGCAGGCGAACTTCAGAAGTTTCAATTAGAAATTCCTGTTGAAATAATTTCGTTTGATGAATTAAAGAAAGTTCTTTCGGGCATAATCAATTATTTAATTACAAATGATTTTTCACGTCTTATTTCTGTTTTATATCGCTTAGACATTTCAGAAAAAAAACTACAGCAACTATTAAAAAAATCGATAAATATATCTGCCGGAGAAATCATTGCTGAAATGATAATAGAAAGGCAGGTAGAAAAAATTAAAACAAGAAAGCTTTTTCCAGCTAATAATAATTATTCTAATGAGGAAAAGTGGTAAGAAATTCTAAAGAAAAGAAATTCAAATAAACCGGCAGAAATCAAAGTTTGATGAAATGGGGTAATATATGCAACTGGGTCAACGGATAACAACTATAGTTCGCGAATAATACAGTATAACTAGTCGTAGAGACTCATTGGTTACACAAACAATTACAGAAGTCAATTGAATCTTTGCGCTTCTTCGTGTCTTAGCGTCTTCGTGGCTAATTCTAAATCCCTAATTTTGCGCTTCTTCAAAATATTTTAAATCATTATGACTCAACATTTGAGTGAACAGGAAGTAATACGGCGTGAAAAACTTGCCTCGTTGCAAAAGTCAGGCATTGATCCTTTTCCTGCCTCTCTCTATCCGGTTAATACAACTTCGGCTTATATAAAAGAGAATTACAAGGGAGAAGAAAATAAAGCAGATTTTGCTGATGTATGTATTGCTGGCCGTCTGATGAGTATTCGTGATATGGGTAAAGCCGCTTTTGCTGTTATACAGGATAGTGCAGGTAAAATACAAATTTATGTAAAAAGTGATGAAATCTGTGAAGGTGAAGACAAGACATTGTACGACCAGGTTTGGAAGAAACTGCTCGATATAGGTGACATTATTGGGGTGAAAGGATATGTATTTACCACAAAAACAGGCGAAACTTCTATACATGTAAGAGAATTTACTTTGCTTACAAAATCATTAAAGCCATTACCCATTGTAAAAGAGGCTGAAGGTCACACTTTTGATGCGGTTACTGATCCCGAGTTCCGGTATAGGCAGAGGTACACTGATTTAATAGTTAATCCCCAGGTAAAAGAAGTATTTATAAAGCGTACAAAGCTTATAAATGCCATAAGAGAATTCCTTAATGAAAGGGGCGCATTGGAAGTAGATACTCCTGTGCTTCAAAGCATTCCCGGAGGTGCTGCGGCAAAACCATTTATAACACATCATAATGCGCTTGATGTACCTTTTTACCTGCGTATTGCTAATGAGCTTTATTTAAAACGGTTGATAGTAGGGGGCTTTGATTGGGTGTACGAGTTCAGCCGCAATTTCAGAAACGAAGGAATGGACAGAACACACAATCCTGAATTTACCGTTCTTGAATTTTACACTGCCTACAAGGATTATGAATGGATGATGAACATTACTGAACAGTTAATGGAAAAAATCTCTGTAGCGGTAAATGGCACTACAAAGGCCCTGGTTGGAGATACAGAAATTGACTTTAAGGCTCCGTACCCCTGCATAAGTATTTACGATGCAATAAAAGAACATACTGGTATTGATGTAAGTGAAATGAAAGAAAATGAGTTGACGGATGTATGTAAACAATTACATATTCATACTGAGGCAAGCATGGGAAAAGGCAAACTGATAGACCAATTGTTTAGTGAAAAATGCGAAGAGCATTACAACCAGCCAACTTTTATTATTGATTATCCTGTTGAGATGAGTCCGCTTACTAAAAAACATCGCAGCAAGCCCGGCCTTGTTGAGCGTTTTGAATTATTGGTAAACGGAAAAGAAATTGCCAATGCCTACTCCGAGCTCAATGACCCGTTAGATCAGCGCGAACGTTTTGAAGAGCAGGCTAAACTTATGGAAAGAGGAGATGACGAAGCGATGTTTATAGATTATGATTTTTTACGTGCATTAGAATATGGCATGCCTCCTGCATCAGGTATTGGTATTGGTATAGACCGGCTCTGTATGCTAATGACAAATCAGCCATCTATACAGGATGTATTATTATTTCCGCAGATGCGACCTGAGAGAATGGAAAATGAGATTAGTGATGAAAAAAGCGCGTAATGCTTTGAAAGGTTATTTTAACGTAAATATTTAGTCAATAACACGAAGGTTTTGCAAAGCGAGAAGTTAGGCACAAGCCTATGCACTACAAAAGCAGGGGTCGTAGGTTCGCTTTTATGATAGTCAAGCCACTATTTGACTGTAACAATTATACCGTCTATGACTGAAACAACCAATATAGTGCATGCGCCAAAAGTCGATGCCCGCCACTTGTGGCAGATGAATGAAAAAGATTTTAATGACTGGCGGAAAGAACATGACTATCCTCGAATTGTTTCCTTTTTGAAAAGAAAATTACCAGAATTCGAAATTTGGATGGATGATCAGAAAGTTTCTGATGATTTATTAATCAAACATTCGCCTTCGACCTTTTTGAAAGAACAATCATGTATTTATCTTTATAACGTTTTAGACAATGATAAAAAAGAAAAGGATATAATTTCCGAATTAAAATATGCTGTCAATGAGACGTTCTTTCATCAAGACTCTGTTAAACAAAAAAAAGATATCATTCCTTATCCAGTCTGGTACAGCCGCAAAACAAAGAACCATTTTCTTGAGCTTTCTGTCAACATGAGGCAAGGTCGCAACCACTTTTTTTTATATGAACTCGAGCTTTTGGATCTTGGTAATTGCCATTTAGCCAATATGTTTATAGTTGGGAATAGGCACTTAGATTTTGTCAACATCAGTAATCTTCGTTTGACCAATTGTATCAATGATACGCCAATAAAGTTATGGTTCTGTTCAGCAGTTAATATGACAATTGAAGGAGATTTTGCTTTTGTAGATGGTTACAATACCTCATTTTATGAAGTATTCAATCAGAAATACCAGAATCTGAAATTAATTAATGGCAGTTTTCAGAGGTGGTCTTTTAACAACTGTAAGGTAAATCTTTCTGCATCTAATGCCATTTTGCATAGGTGGGACTTTACTGGCTGGGATTTTAATGCAACAATCAGCAATACGGATATTGCGGATTGTCACTTCAAAAGTTCAAGCATCAATTATCCGATTGGGTACGGAAGGGCCAGAGATTTTCATTCCCACATTAAAAGACTTTACTCTCAAATCGGAAAAAAGAAAGAAGCGAGCCACCACTACTACTATGAAAAAAACTATGAACGTAAATCGTTTTTATACGCAAAGGCGAACTACCAGAATCAGTATCATCGAAATAAAGGTAAAGGTGCGAAAATGGTGCTCAGACTGACCTATTTGATCAAGTATATATATTCAAGCTTTCTGAATTTATTATGGGGTTATGGTGAGCGTCCGGCCAGGGTCTTCGTTATTTCTATTACTTCCATTTTCATTTTTGCCCTTTGTTATTGCTATTTGCCAAGCGCCTCACCAACGACACAGTACCATTTTGCCAACGCTTTGTACTATAGTTTGGTGACCTTTACAACCTTGGGATATGGTGATATCAGTCAAACAAATCAGTATTTACGATTACTGTCCGGTTTGGAGGCGCTTTTGGGCATGACCTTCTGGGGGATCTTAATTGCTGGTTTTACCAGTAATGCAAAAGATTATTAGGGATTGTGTTAGTTTTAGGTCATTGTGCATATATAGAAAACAAGAGACTCCTTATCTTCTTGGTGAAACTCTTTCTTTTGTTTAAATAAATCAAAAAAATTAGATGCTGTTTTTATTAAATAAACAAATCCTGGTACAGCTTTCCGCCAGGTACCACAGCATAATTACTTAAATCAGTTATTCCTTCAGCAGCCAAAACTTCTTCATCTATAAAAGTATTTCCTGTGCATTCGTTTGATGGTTTTTGCAAAATATAATAAGTGGCATCAGCCATTATTTCCGGCTTACGACTCATTTTTATCAGTGCATCTCCGCCTAAAAGATTTTTAACCGCAGCCGTTGCAATAGTTGTTTTTGGCCACAGCGTGTTGGCTGCTATATTGTATTTTTTTAATTCTGCTGCAAGTCCCAAAGCTATCATTGTTATGTTGTATTTGCTTATTGTGTATGCCGCATGTGCGCCAAACCATTTTGGGTTAAGATTAATTGGCGGAGATAGATTCAGAATATGAGGATTGTTTCCTTTTTTTAAATAGGGAATACAAGCCTTACTTACAAAAAAAGTTCCTCTTACATTTATGTCATACAACAAGTCGAAGCGCTTAGGTTCTGTTTGCTCAATCGGTGTCAGCGATATGGCTGATGCGTTGTTAATCAATATATCAATACCACCAAATCTTTCAACAGTTTTCTCTACCGCATTTTGTATCTGCATTTCATCTCTTATATCGCATTGCACAGCTAACGCTTTACCGCCTGCTGCTTCTATTTCCAGTGCTGCGCTATAAATAGTTCCTCCAAGTTTTACATTTTCTTCAATGCTTTTGGCTGCAATAACAATGTTTGCGCCTTCTGCTGCAAGTCTCAAGGCAATAGCTTTTCCAATACCACGGCTGGCCCCGGTTATAACTGCAGTTTTGTTTTGAAATGACATGGCAAGTGATTTGAACTGTAATTTAGTAGTAACAAATGGATTGGTTGAAAAGTTTTTAACTAAATTAGAGGTATGGAAACATATATTAGGCCACCCCGTACAGGAATAGAAGCATTTGAACTAATGCCGGAGGGAACATTTTGTCAGCTTATAAATGATGTTTTAATCATGTCGCCAGCACCTACCCCAAATCATCAGTCAGCATCAGGAATAATTTATGAAGAAATTTCCAAATTTGTCAGAGCGCAAAAGTTAGGAAAAGTTTTTTATTCTCCTATTGATGTTTATTTGAACGATAAAAATGTTTTTCAGCCTGATATCATTTTTGTGTCAGAAGAGAGATCAGAAATAATTGATTGGAAAAAAGGAATAATGGGCACTCCTGACTTAGTCATTGAAGTTTTATCAAAAGGAAATGAAAATTATGATTTAACTGAAAAGAAAACTGTGTATGAAGTGTCGGGAGTTAAAGAATATTGGGTTGTTGATCCAACTACAAAATGGTGCGAAGGATTTATTTTAGAAAATAAAGTATATAGATCGTTAGGCGAAGAGAACGGACAATTGAGTATTCAGATGTTTCAGCTTTCTGTATTATTCTGATTTAAGAAATATTAATAACTATATCTCAAACTTACTTTATGGAAACATACATAAAACCTCCAAGAACAGGAATGGAAGCATTTGAATTGATGCCAGAAGGTACTTATTGTCAATTAATAAATGATGCTTTAATAATGTCACCAGCGCCCACTACACCACGTGCCCGTATCCAAAGAAAGATTTTTTCTATGTTGAATAACTACGTAGAAAAAAACGAAATAGGAGAAGTTTATTTTGCGCCTGTTGATGTTTATTTGAATGCAAAAAATGCTTTTCAGCCTGATATTTTTTATATTTCAAATGAAAGGAAAGACATTATTAAAGAAAACGGAGTTTATGGCTCACCCGATTTGGTTATTGAGGTATTATCAAAAGGCAACAAAAAAACAGATTTAATAAAAAAGAAAAATGTGTATGAAGCTACAGGAGTAAAAGAATATTGGGTAGTTGACCCCGAAACAAAATGGTGCGAAGGGTTTATTTTAGAAGACAAAGTTTATAAATCTTTAGGCGAAGGGAATGGACAATTGAATATTCAGATATTGCAGCTTCCTGTTTTATTCTGATTTAAGAAATATTAATAACCTATCTATCTGATTTACTTTTATGGAAACATACATAAAACCTCCAAGAACCGGTATGGAAGCATTTGAATTGATGCCTGAGGGAACACTTTGTCAACTTATAAATGATGTATTAGTTATGTCACCTGCTCCAACCACTCCCCATGCAAGAATCCAAAACAAAATTTTTAACAAGCTTTATGATACAGTGGAGCAAATGCAAACAGGAGAAGTCTTTTGTGCGCCTGTAGATGTTTATTTAAATAAAAAAAATGTTTATCAACCAGATATACTATTTATCTCAAATGAGAAAAAAAATATCATAAAAAGGAGGGGTATCTTTGGCGTACCAGACCTTGTGATTGAAATTTTATCAGATGACAGAAGTTATGATCTGAAAAAAAAGAAAACGGTTTATGAACAATCAGGAGTTAAAGAATACTGGGTAGTTGACCCTGAAACAAAATGGTGCGAAGGCTTCATTTTAGAAAATAAAGTATATAAATCTTTAGGCGAAGGGAATGGACAATTAACTATAAAAGTGCTTAACCTCGGTATTTCTTTTTAAAACAATATTTAAGGCTTTTTACATTCTATAAACTCTTTGATAGCTGCTTCAGTTTCTGCACACGCTTCTTCAAGATTATCATTTATAACAACCTTATTAAACGAATGACTAAATGAAAGTTCGTAAGTTGCTTTATTGAGTCTTATAGCCATATTTTCGGGTGTTTCTGTCCCTCTTCCCTGCAGCCTTTTTTTTAATTCTTCCAAAGAAGGCGGCAAAACAAATATAGAAAGTGAAGTATCCGGAAATTGCTGTTGAACGTGTATTGCACCTTTAACATCAATATCAAGTATTGGCGTTCTGCCTTCAGACCATATTCTTTCCAGTTCACTTTTCAATGTTCCATAATACTTTCCCTCATAAACCATTTCCCATTCTACAAACTCATTATTTTTTATTTTCTCCCTAAAGTTTTCCAAGCTCATAAAGTAGTAGTCTATGGCATTCTTCTCTTGTCCTCTTGCCTCCCTTGTAGCTGCACTGATTGAGAAAGCAAATTCAGGATACTTATTTAGTAAATATCGTGTAATACTCGTTTTTCCTGCGCCCGACGGAGCTGTAATAATGATAATTTTTTCCCTCATAAATAGAAATAACATGCAAATAAAGGAAACTAATTTGAACTGGTGTTATGATTTACTGAAACAACTTTTAAAGCTTTTACCGCAAATTTTCTTAATTAATTTCTCAAAATATCTTAGTTTTTTCCACTACTACACTAAAATCTCCATACAGCCTAAACTTTTTATTTTTTCTGGAAGCTTATCCTTAGCTTTACCGAAATCTATATATAAATTATTTATTATGTTGCCAGAGCAGATAGCTAAATTTGTTGAAACAGAACAATTGAACAATCCTTCAGTTAAGGTTGAATTTAAAAAGCGTAATACTATTATTGGGCTGTTTGTAATGCTTAAAGATTATGATGAATTAAAATCCAAGAATTTCTGGAGACTCGTTACCGAACCAAACCTTGAAAGCTGGCATAAGTCCAAAGATATAAACAATGCTAAAATGTTTAACGGTAGTGAATTTACGCGTTTATCGGTTGCAAAGAAAAAAGCAGAGCTTAAATAAAATAGCTTACAGAACCTGTCATTTAAAAAAATTGAGCAGGTAGTAAATCTATTGACTTTTTACCTGCTTTTTTTTAAATTTTGAGTATCATTTAGAAAAATTCTTTAAGTATTATTACTGGTTTTCACACTGCGCTTCTATAATTTGAGTTGTAAACCCATTTTGCTATTTACAATTAGGTATTTAACTACTCATTCCCGGCTATTACTGTTCTTCTTTTCAACATATATTTTAACCTGGTTCAACAAACTTATAAGTAATGGCGAAGCTAACAGTGAAGGAATTAGGTAAAATACTTGCTGTGTCATTTAATGAATTTAAGCGGAATGAGCCATTAAGATTAGCTGGTGCCACAGCTTTTTTTACCACCTTTGCGTTGCCCTCGATTTTAATAATCCTTGTTCAGATAATAGGACTTGTATTTAGAATAGAAAACCTCCGGGATAAATTTTTAGCACAGCTTGCAGGAATAGTTGGCAAGCAAAGTGCAGCACAGGTAAGGGTGACTTTCTCAGGTTTTACTGCATTAGCCGAAAACTGGCTCATAACTATTGGAGGCTTTATTTTTTTAATGTTTGTTGCTACTACTCTTTTTAAAGTTATCAAGGATTCACTTAACCAATTATGGAACGTTAAGATTACAACTGAGAAATCTTTTAAAGCAAACTTAGAGAAACGGGTAGTGTCAATGATTGTGATATTACTTACAGGTATTTTACTTATCGGAGGAATGGTTATTGAAGGACTTGGAAGGTTATTTCGTGAATATGCTGCTAATGAATTGCCTGCTCAAACTGCGACCTTTTTAAATATTCTTATTAAGCAGACCATTTCAATAATTATTGTTGCTGCCTGGTTTGCAATATTATTTAAAGTATTACCGGATGCTAAAGCTTCATGGAAAGTGGTTTTTACGGGTGGTCTTTTTACAGGTATTCTTTTTACAGCAGGTAAAATAATCATCCGTTATATGCTGTCGTTTGGTAATCTTACAAACATATTTGGTGCCTCAAGTTCCCTCGTCCTGCTGTTATTATTTGTATTTTATTCTTCATTCATTTTATATTACGGAGCATGCTTTACAAAAGTATTTGCAACTTTTATTAAAGACCCTATACAGGCTGGTGATTATTCTGCGAAGTACAGAATGGTGGAAATAAAAAGTATGGAAGGTTAATAGGTCAATAAGTCATTTACTCAATAGGGCATTGGGGAAATAGGGTATGGGGCAATAGGTCATAGTTACTCATAATGAACTTTCTTCTATTTAAAAATGATCGATAATCCTTCCTTTAATTTGTAGCCTCAGAATTCCATATATATAAACTAAAAGCTTTAAATATTTATTATACTCATTCAATAATTATCACAAAAAAAAGGTTAAGTACATGACAAAACATTTAAACATTTATAAGTTAATCAATATCTACCAATAACTAAGCCTTCATTATTTCCAAAATATCTTCTATCTTTAAAAGATATGTTCTTTTTATAATTTAGGCAGGCTGACTTTTTCAAAATCATTCAGTTTATCCAGTTCCAAAATTGTTGTGTTACCACCCGGAGATTCATGGTACATTGGCTTAAATTTAGCGCCCCAGATAATTTCTTTGAAAGTATAAGAGCTTCGATGCATTACAATATTTGAGAAAATATTATCAAATCCACTAACCTGCACGTACAGTTCCAGGTCTGACCGCTGCATATCTTCTGCAATAAAATTTAGCAACGGACTTTCTTCGTCAATCGGATGTACGACTGTCCAGTTCATACTAAAAGTGTCAATTCTTTCTCGCTCCAGCTTTAACTGGTAAAACTTATAAATAGGTTTGTCTTCTTCCGTCTCCATAAAACCGACATTTACAGTCACACGGGCATCAGTTAAATCATGATTCACCTTGTAAGGTGCCATGCGAAACATAAGTGCAATTCCGTTTTTATAGGGACTTATTAATGCGTTTTCACTAAAGGCAATATAGGCCCGCGGGCGGCTAAACCTTCCATATAACAGACCGGTTAAGAATGCAAACGAAAGGAAACCTGTAAGTGACTCAAGAGATGCAATCATATGAGCCCCATCGCCTACCGGATTTATTCTTCCATATCCTACTGTAGTAAAAGTTTCTGTGCTGAAAAAAAATATTTCTTTGACTCTTCCCCACAAACTAGTTGAAATCAAGCCCTGCAGTTCATCGTGCCCTGCAACTAAATATAATATTGTAAAAACAACATTAGCTCCCAGATAAAAAAGAAGAATAAATCCAAAGAACTGCGGCCATGATATTTCTAAAAGATTTGAATAAAAACTTATACGATCCAGCAAGGTTAAACCTTCTTTCCGCAGGTTAAAAGTACCGTCTTTATTTACAAACCGCCCGCCTATCTGATTGGCTTGTACGCCAAAACCCGTATCGGGATTGGCTTTGGAAAAGACATTAATTTTTTTTGTTGAAGGCATAATTATTCGCATTGATAAAGAAAAGAGACATGGTTAAAAAAGTCGCAATTTATAGATAAAGTAGTATCTCTAATGTTTAGAATTACGGCAAAAGATAACTTAACTAAAGATGACATACAAAGAAGGGGCAACTTTTAAAAGCATATTTCTCCGATAGTTTATTCCATATTCTTTAAAAAGGCATAGTAGGTTTAATTTTGAAATAGGCATAAAATTTTTTTGCCCTGCTTTTACTTTAATATCTATTAAAAGTATCCTGCGCAAAACTTTTAAAAGCTCTATCCTGATTTTTTTTAAAAGCATTTCAACCACTATTAAATAATGTTTATGAAGAAGGTATCAGTCATAACAATGTCTTTTTTTATTCTTATTGCATTTGGATCTAAAAGTGTTTATTCACAATCAAAAATATTTGGATCAGTAACCGACGCAGGTGGTAAACCACTCGTACATGCCAACGTATTATTACAAAAAACTGCAGATTCGTCACTGGTAAAAGGAATGGTTACAAATGAAAAAGGACAATATTTTTTTGAAAAAACTCCCGTTGGTAGGTACTTGATCTCATACACTTATGCCGGTTTTAAGCAGATCTATAGTAAAGCAGTTGTTATTAGTGGAAATCAAAAGGAAACTAATCTTGGAAACATTAGTCTTCAGGATGAAAAACTTAAATTGAAAGATGTAACTGTTACTACTAAAAAGCAATTGTTTGAGCAAAAGCCGGATAGATTGGTCGTAAATGTTGCAGGAAGCATAACATCAGCAGGAAGCACGGCGCTTGATGTGCTTGAAAGATCTCCGGGAGTTGTGGTGGATAGGCAAAATAATAGTTTATCAGTAAATGGTAAGAATGGTGTTGTTGTAATGATTAATGGAAAAATCAATTACATGCCCTTATCTGCCCTGGTACAAATGCTTGCTGGTATGAGTGCAGACAATATTGAAAAAATTGAAATAATAACAACACCTCCCGCAAATTTTGATGCTGAAGGCAATGCAGGCTTTATAAACATATTGCTGAAAAGCAATCCCAACTATGGTACAAACGGATCATTTTCGCTTAGTGCAGGTTATGGAAATAAAGAAACTTCATCCGCAGATATAAGTGTAAATCACCGTAAGGGAAAGATAAATCTTTATGGAAATTATTCTTTCACGCGCACCCACCAGTTGCAGATGTTTAATTTTTACAGAAAAATTAATTACGGCGGAAAAACTACTGAAACAAACTCAATCAGCAACAGAGATCCGATAAGGAATGTTCATAATGTAAGATTTGGTATTGATTATCAGCTCACAAAAAAAACGGTTGTAGGAGCCATTTTTGCAGCTTATGACAATGTATGGAAAATGAATGCAAGAAACGATGTCACTGTAACGATAGACCAAAAACTGGACACCGTATTACAGATAAACAATGATGAGATAAATCACTGGAAAAATGTAATGGGTAATATGAACATTCAGCATACTATAAACACAGACTCGAAAATAACTGCTGATCTTGATTATGTGTATTACAGTGATAACAACCCCAATACTTATTTAAATGCTTATTATAATGGTAATGGCGCTTTTCTTTTTGATGAGAATACAAAGTCTTCGAAACTGACGCCTATAAATATATTTGCCGCCAAAGTTGATTACACAGGAAAAATTGGTAAAAAAGTTGATGTAGAAAGCGGCGTTAAAGTTTCCAACTCAGAGTTTACAAATGATGTGGGTGTGGCAAAACTCTCTCAAAATACATGGAAGTATGATGATTCTTTAACAGCAAAATTCAGGCTCAAAGAAGTCATAGCTGCGGCCTATACTTCCTTTAATATAGTTGTAAATGATAAAACTACTGTTAAAGCAGGACTGCGTTACGAGCATACCTCATCCAACCTGGGAACGGATATTAAAAAGAATATAGTAGACCGTCATTATGGAAGATTGTTTCCAACCCTGTTTCTATCGAGAAAAATAAATGATAAAAATTCTTTCAACTTGTCTTATAGTCGTCGTATTACCCGTCCTACTTTTAATGACCTCGCGCCTTTTGTAATTTTTCTTGATCCCACTACTTTTATTTCAGGCAACCCCGCCCTGCAGCCTTCTATAAGCGATGCTGTTAAAGGTGATTACTTATATAAAAACTTTATTTTCTCTCTTACTTATACTTATGAAAAAGATCCTATTGCCAGCTTTCAAACTAAGGTAGACCCTAAAACAAATAGGCAATACATCTCTGCTGAAAATTTAAATTATCAAAAAACACTCAACGCCAGTTTTTCATTGCCCTTTACCCTTACTAACTGGTGGAATATGCAGAACAACCTGACAGGAGAGTGGCAACAAATTAATGCCCTTTACAACAATGCGTCTATAACTGTTGAGCAAAAAAACCTGCAGTTCTTTTCATCCCAAAACTTTAAACTTCCTAAAGACTTTTCCGTAGAGTTATCAGGTTTTTATCAGTCAGGAGGACTATTTGGAAGATCTATTTTTAAATCTATTTACTCCGTTAATTTCGGCATTCAGAAAAAAATCAGTGAAAAGGCAGGGTCTTTACGGTTCGGTGTAGACAATATTTTTAACTCTTTAAAGTTCAAAGCAGATCAAAATTACCCTGAATATAATCTTGTTTCACGCGCCAATTTAAATTTTACAAACAGAATATTTAAGTTAACATACACATGCAAGTTTGGAAATAGCGTACTTAAAAGCCAACGCAACAGAACTACCGGATCTGAAGAAGAAAGAGGCAGGGTGCAATAAGGTTCAAGGTTGTTGAATTAGTAGCTATGACAATTCCTGAAATAGTTCAAAAGACATGTAGTATATCTTCAATAAAAATTTTGGATAAACTAAAATTGTTGTGCAATCACGAACTTTACCGGCGAAAGTACATATTTTGATATTATATTTGAGAACCGAGAATCTAAACGATTGCACGCATGAAACGTAGAATATTTGTAAAAAAAGCAGGCCTTGTTACAGCCGGATTAGCCTTATCAGAAATAGCAGCAGTGGCAGCATGGCAACCTGCTCAAAACAAACTTCCCAAATGGAAAGGTTTTAACCTGCTCGATTTTTTTTCACCCAATCCAACCCCAACAAGTAAACCTACAATTGAGGATCACTTCAGGTGGATGCGTGACTGGGGTTTTGACTTTGTAAGGATACCTATTGCTTATCCATATTATCTTAATATAGACAGAAGCAAAAATATAACCCCGGAGGATGTTTATAAGATTAATGCAGAAGCTGTAGACCGGATAGATAGCCTGGTAACAATGGCCCATAAATACAATTTGCATGTTAGCCTTAACCTGCACAGAGCTCCCGGTTATTGTGTTAACGCAGGTTTTCATGAACCGTACAACTTATGGACAGATGAGGAAGCACAGAAAGCGTTTTACTTTCATTGGTCAATGTGGGCCAAGCGTTATAAAAATGTTTCTTCCAAAAAAATAAGCTTCGATTTATTAAATGAACCCAGTATGCGGGAAGATATGAATGACCAGCATTCCAAAAGAAGTGAAGTTCCCGGAGAAGTTTACCGCAAAGTTGCTAAAGCTGCTGCCGAAGCTATTCGCAAAGAAAACCCAAATCATTTGGTTATTGCTGACGGTAATAATGTTGGTAGTTCTGTAATTCCCGAAATTATTGATTTGAATATTGCCCAAAGTTGCCGCGGTTATCATCCCGGCATTATTTCACATTATAAAGCGCCCTGGGCAAATAAAGATCCTGAGCATTTGCCTGATCCAAAATGGCCGGGACAGGTAGGCGACAAGTATCTAAGCCGTACAATGCTGGAAGAATATTATAAGCCCTGGATCGAATTAACCAAAAAGGGTGTAGGCGTACATTGCGGAGAATGCGGTTGCTGGAATAAAACACCTCATAACGTATTTATTGCCTGGTTCACAGATGTACTTAGTATACTTTCTGCAAACAATATTGGCTTTGCTGTCTGGAACTTCATAGGCGATTTTGGTATTCTCGACTCTGGTCGTACAGATGTTGCTTACGAAGACTGGCATGGACATAAACTTGACAGAAAGGTTCTTGAATTAATGATGAAATACTAAGTTATGTATAAAACATGATTTTTATGAGGATTATAATTTACTAAGGTTTGCATCTGCTCTTACCTTTATAATCATAAAAATTTGCGTTGATTGTAACCAAGTCATATTGATTCAATCCAACATCAATCTGCTGTATAATTTAAAATCCTAAAACAACGTCAGGATTAATGTTAATCAAATTTTATTATCATATAAATATACTCCGGGCTATACACCTTCTTTAACAACCCTGCCAATAATCTTTACGTATATTTATAAAAAGATTTATATGAGGAATATGCCTTATGTGCTGTTTTCTTTATTAATGACGATAACCATAATATCATGTGCTCAAAAACCACGGAAGCAGACAATAGAGCCACATTTAACTGCAAAGCAACTATCAGGATACAGTCAGGCGACCTTGGCAGCCGGATGTTTCTGGCATGAAGAAGCGCTATTTGAAAGTATAAAAGGTGTTAAGGAAGCAGTGTCAGGCTATGCCGGCGGAAAGACAAATAATCCAAGTTATGAATCAATAGAAACAGGTACAACAGGTCATGCAGAAACAGTGACTGTTTACTACGACTCAAGCGTTATTAATTATCCTGCATTATTAAAAATATATTTTTCAGGCCAGGATCCTACACAGGTAAACGGGCAAGGGCCGGATCACGGTACACAATACCGCTCAATTGTTTTTTACAGAAATAACAATGAAAAGCAGTTAGCTCAGGATTATATTAAAAATATGCAGGCATCCGGTGAATATGATAAGCCAATAGCTGTTCAGCTAATGCCTTTTACAAAATTCTGGCAGGCCGAAGATTACCATCAAAATTATATAGATCAGAATCCCGGCAGTGGTTATGTGCAGGTTATAAGTATACCTGAGATTAAAAAATTGCAAAAAGAATATCCTGAACTAATCAAGCCTGACCATATTTATTAGGAAAGTGGATATGAAAATTTTAACTCCTCAAGAAACAAATTTCCATATTAATGCGGTAATACCATAAATGCAGGTGGAGATAAAAACTCCTTTTGCTGTACGGTCTTTACGCTTGTTGACGTACCAGGTGAAAACACCTGCGTTGGCAACAAGTAAAACACTAACAATTGCTGTCAGCAATCCTTTTTCTGTTATCACATAATAAAAGAATCGTGGTAAGGATGTTACATTTCTAAACTGAACAAGATAATATAATAACAGACCAACAAAAGGAGCAATAAAACCTAACAATAATCCAAATCTCAAACTGTCTCTGTTGTGCATTCTTTTAAAAATTAAAAGTATTTTTAAGCTTATCCTTCAGCTTGTAATCAGTAAGGTCAAACTCGACAGGCACAATACTTACGTAATTATGATTTAATGCCCAGACATCCGTATCCTCGCTTTTATCAAAGTTTACAAATTCACCCGTAAGCCAATAATATTTTTTCCCGGTTGGGTCAATCCGCTCATCAAAATCTTCTTCATATTTGGCATAGGCCTGCTTGCATACTTTTACGCCCTTTAGCTCATCTGCGCTCACAGCAGGAAAATTTACATTTAAACAAAGATGCTTGTCAATTGGATTCTCAAGTATTTGCTCTACAATTAAACGGGCATACTTTTTCGGTCCTGAAAAGTCTGCTTCCAGGCTGTAGTCGAGTAAAGAAAAGCCAACACTGGGGATACTTTCAATGGCAGCTTCCAAAGCGGCAGACATAGTGCCGGAGTAAATAACATTTATAGAGTGATTGGCTCCGTGATTTACACCGCTTAAACAAATGTCAGGTTTTTTATGAAGTATTTTATCCACTGCAAGCTTTACGCAATCTACAGGTGTTCCGCTGCAGGAGTACCCTTCGATATTTTCTCCGAAATAATTTACACGAACCATACGCAATGGTAAACCAATAGTTATGGCATGTCCCATTCCGCTTTGTGCCTTATCAGGTGCAATTACCACTATCTTTCCCAAATCTCTTACTGCATCTACCAGGGCCATTAGTCCGGGTGCAGTGACACCGTCATCATTTGTAATTAATATAACACGTTCTTCTTTGGGAGATTTTGAAGGTTTTTCTGAATTTGATGGAGAAGTTATTTCAGATTCTTTTGCTGCCTTTACTTTTGTATTTATTTGGGTTTCTTCAGGTCCCTGTCCGGGTTTTAGTTTTGTAGTAGTTTCTGCCGATGTTATTTCTTCTTTTTCTAAAGTTTCTTTTTTCACTTTTGGCATATTTTCATTGCTTATCTGTACAAAAATCATTATAAAAATATTGTTCCCAAAAAAATCTTTTGCTTAAACTAATAGAATTAGTAATTTGCGACTAAACAAATTAGCCTTCTTATGTCACAAGCCGGAAAAAACCTGAAATATCTCCGAAAGCTGCGTGGATGGACGCAGGAAGAGTTTGCAAATAAGCTGAAAATTAAACGCTCCCTTTTGGGGGCTTATGAAGAAGAGCGTGCCGAACCCAGAATTGAAGTACTGGAGATTGTGAGTGGTATTTTTAAAATGTCGTTAGACGAACTGCTGCTACAGGATGTAAGTAATGCAAAAGGCAGCACTTATATGGAAAAGAGAAGGTATTTGAAAATGTCTGCAGCTACCAGCGAAATACAATTTGTACCTGTAAAGGCAGCAGCAGGTTATCTTGCCGGTTATGCAGATCCTGAATTTATTGATGAGTTGAATACTTTTACTTTGCCTATGCTTTCAGCAGGAAATTACCGTGCATTTGAAATAGTTGGTGACAGCATGCTTCCAACACAAAGCGGATCTGTAATAGTAGGTGAAAAAGTAGAACAGATAGACAATGTAAAAACCAGTAATACTTACATTGTTGTATCACGAAGTGAAGGGATTGTATATAAAAGAGTTTTGAAAAGCAATCGCAGTAAGAATAAAGTTACGCTTGTAAGTGATAACCCTTTGTATGAACCTTACCAGGTAAATACAGATGAAATAGTTGAACTATGGCAGGCGCAAATGATTATTTCAAAAGCAAACGTGCAGCAGCGCTGGGATGTAAATCAATTAGCCAATCTTGTAAACAATCTGCAGGAACAGGTAAGTACTTTGAAGAAGAAAATGAATTAAAGAGTTTTTATTGTGTGTATCGAATTTGTGCTTCTTCCCTGGTGTATGTAATTTAAACTGTGTCAGTAGGGTTATAAATTATACATTTATGAAGCGAGGTAAGCTCTTCTAAGGAGCGGCTTATCGAGAGATAGCCTGACCTGATAGAATGAGCCAAATTCAAGTAAACCTAAGTTGGCTTTTTCGGAAATAAGCCTTAAGCACCTTAATTTTAAAAATTAATAAATAATAATTAGCAGTTACAACTAATCATAAATTTAGTTGCATTCAAATTTTATAATCCTGATAATTCAAAGCATGATCGCAACATTTGATTTACGAATTGGAAATTGGATAACCGTATCAGACGTAATCTACCAGGTAACAACGGTGTCTGAAACGAAAGCGCACTTTAAAGGACATAAAGGCGGGGTCAGCCAGGAAGAATTACACCCAATACCAATAACACAGGAAATACTTGAAAAGGCAGGTTTTAAAAAAAAAGAAAAAACTGATTTATATGATAAGGTTCCCAATGAAGGATTTACGTATCACTTGTACTCCCATAAAATAATGATCTTTCATGGCCCAAATAATACACTTTGCCATTGGTTAAACACGCGAATTGTTTATTTGCACCAATTACAAAATTTCTACTATTGTTTAACCGGAAGAGAGATTTCCATTTACTTTTAATCATGTCTGCATATTATACAAATGCCGGGATTCGCTAAAATAACTTGATTATACATGCAAATCAATATATCACCCCTCTGCATCACCTACTCGCCGGGATAAGCTAATCCTATTTGCCTTCTTACCTCTGTCATAATCTCCTGTATTTCGTCGCTTTTAGAATGAGGCATAATATCACTTTCTAATTTTTGCTGAAGTATAGCATCAGTGGCATGTTGTATCTCATAGTTGTATCCTTTCGTTGTTCTGTCATCTTCAAATTTTTCAATCAAATTGTGATGATCATCATACAAAAGAGCTGCGGACGCCTTAAAAAAATCCGGTATTTCTATGTATCCATTTTCACCATACAACATAGCTTTATTAGCCATAATGCTGACCATTGAGGTAAATAACGTAGCTGTTACATCACCATATTGCAATATCATTCCTGTTCTTTCATCAACACCTGTATTTGTCAGTACACCTGAGGCTGTTATAGTATCAGGTTTTTTATTCATAAAGTATGCAGAGAATGCAACCGGATAAACGCCTAAATCTAACAGGGCGCCACCAGCCAGTTCAATATTGTACATTCTGCCTGTAAAATTTTTCTCCATTGGAAAGCCAAAACCTGCTTCTATAATTTTCAGGTTGCCGATCTTACCTTCCTGCAGCCACTGTTTAGCTTTCAACACAGAGGGAAGAAACCATGTCCACATGGCTTCCATTAAAAAAACCTTCTTTTCCTGTGATAAGCGGGCTAATTTTTTAAACTGGTTATCATTTAAAGTGATAGGTTTTTCGCACAATACATTCTTACCATGCTCGAGGCATTGCATGCACTGCTCATAATGAAAGTTATGGGTGGTAGCAACATAAACTGCATCTACCTCATTACTATTATACAACTCTTCGTAACTATAAGCCAAAGGCAAACTGTACTCTTTTGCAAATGCTTCTGCCCGACTTTTATTACTTGCAGCAATAGCTACCAATTCTGCATTTTTAACTGCATTAAAATCCTGTGTAAATGAATGAGCAATTTTACCTGCACCGAGTACCGCCCACCTTACTTTGTCAGTCATGAAAAGTTATTTTGGTTGATAAATTGTTATAATGATATGATATAATTTTAAGTGAGCGAACTTCACGGCTGCTTAAAAATAGGTTTTGTAAATGTAATTTTTTTTAGGTTTGGAACAATAATAAAAAGTATCTGTAAAGGTTGGTTATTATCCTGATTAGATATTTAATTTTCAAACAATTGATGGCTCTGTGGGAGCAACCCTGTTTATAGCATAATTTTATTAAAATAAAAATTATGCTCTCTAATAAAAATAATAGTTGAACAAATACTAATATTACTACATTCAATGTTCCACCATTATAATGTGTATAATTATGCTTTTTGTCTTAATTTGTCCACAATTTTATAAACTTGTTTTTATTCTTTTGTTATAAATGTGGGATTATCAGAAGATTAGGCTCTGGCATGCTTATATTAGTTATAGAAGCATGAATAATGAAAAAGAAGAAGAATTTGAACAACAAAAAAACTTTCAGCAGGTAAAGTCTGATGAGTCTGACAAAATAGTTGTTCCTATATTGGAAGAGCAGGTGAAAATAGGTAAACAGGTTATAGAAACTGCTCGTGTAAGTCTTTCAAAAACTGTTAATGAAAGCATAGAGTCCTTCGAAATTCCGTTGAAAGAAGAAGAAATCGTTGTTGAGAGAATCCCTAAAAATGAATTGATAGATACTATTCCTGCAGCTACAAGATATGATGGAGATGTGATGATAATTCCCATTTTAAAAGAAGTAGCAGTAATAGAAAAGCGTATAATGCTAGTTGAAGAAATACATGTTTCGAAAAAACAGACTGAAAAAATTGAAACGACTGAAGTAACTATACGAAAAGAAGAAGTAAAAGTTACACGAACAGAATTGTAACTTCAACCATCACCAAATTATTTCAACTTTTTTTTATTTTTCTAAATTTTATAATAAACAAAAAAACGGAGGCTATTATGGCACAAACAGTAGTAGGTATGTTCGAAAGTTCTTCAAAAGCTCAGCAAGCAGTACAAGAACTTGTAGAGTCGGGAATCTCAAGAGATAGAATAGACGTATCAGGAAGTAATAATTCCGGTTCATCATATTCATCTACATCTGGTTTATCAGATTCATCTACATCTGGTTCATCAGATTCATCTACATCTGGTCTATCAGATTCATCTACATCTGGTTCATCATATTCATCTACAGGCTCAACCGGTACTTCAGATAATCATGAAAGTGGTATATCGAAATTTTTCAAATCGCTTTTCGGTAGCGATGATGATAATGATGATGCCGATAAATATACCAGAGTTGGATCACAAGCACAATCAATTGTAACAGTTCATGCACAGTCACGGGACGAAGCAGAAAGAGTAGCTGATATACTGGACGATAACGGTGCAGTAGATGTTGATGAACATGCATCAAAAATGGGATATAGCGGCAAGGGTAATAATTCAGGCACAGGCGCTTCGGGTTTGGGTGGGAGTAATTATTCTGGCACAGGTGCAGATGTTACAGGTTTAGGCGCAGGCGCAGGCGTTATGGGTTTAGGTGCAGATGTTACAGGTACAGGCGCAGGCCTTGGAAATACGGGAGGTACTGATTATACTGACAGAACAATGGATACGGGTACAACAGGTTATACCGGCTCAGGTTTAGGAAATGAAGCAACAGATGATGAAACAAAGAAAATACAAATAATAGAAGAAAATCTCGCAGTCGGAAAACGTGAAGTAACAACGGGCGGGGTTAGATTACGCAGCAGAATTATAGAACGTCCTGTTGAGGAGTCTGTTCGTTTAAGAGAAGAACGTGTAAGTGTAGAAAGGAACGCTGTTAACAGACCTGCCACGGATGCAGATTTTTCAAATTTTCAGGAAAGAGAAATTGAAATGGTAGAACGTGCAGAGGTTCCTGTGGTAAATAAGGAGGCTCGTGTAGTAGAAGAAGTAAGTATAGGTAAAGATGTAGAAGAAAGAACTGAAACAATACAAGATACGGTTCGTAAAACAGAAGTAGATGTTGAGAACCTGGAAAACAATAATTTAACAGGTAATAACAATTTAACAGGAAATAATAAATCCAGTAACAATGATTTGTAAAAAGCTCGTTGACTTTTGAAAAAAAGCAGCAACATTTTAGTTGCTGCTTTTTTTTTGCTATTGCTATATTTTTCGTCATAAGTGTCAACAGGTGAATTCATGTTTGAAAGTTTACTAATGCACAGGCGATATATTAATACCCTTCATAAGTATTTTACTTTTTATATAATAAACTTTTTCATTATCCCGGGAAATTCTTACATCATTGATAAAGTGCACCCTATAATCTCTTTCCTCCGCCTTCCATCTTACTTTACAAAAAAGACGTTAAGTGTTTCTCCACCAGTTGCGATAGGTCAAACCATAATAAACTGTACTTTACAATAAATTTCTCTTAGTGAAATGATGTTCTAAGGAATGCCAGGTAGATTTTCCTCTGCTTCCACATTATATTTCATCTCTCAACACTCACCTTGCCTGCCTTATCTTTGCGTCCATGCATTATGTTACTGTAGAGAACCTTACGAAGAGTTATGGGGTAAACCCATTGTTTAACAATATTTCATTTCATATTAATGAGGGCGATAAGATTGCTCTGGTAGCAAGGAATGGGGTTGGTAAGAGTACGCTCTTGCGTATTTTGAGCAGTAAGGAAACGCCGGAAAGCGGTACGGTCTGGATCAATAAAGACGTGACCGTTGCGCTGTTTGAACAGGACCCTAAGTTTGACGAGAGTAAGACAATACTGGAGAATATTTTTCATACAGATAACCCGGTAATCACTGCAATCAGGGATTATGAAGCCGCTGTCGACGCTGCAGAGGAAGCCGCAGCATCTGGGAAAGAAGATGACGGTCAAGGCATTAGCGATGCTCTTGCACGAATGGATGATTTGAACGCGTGGAGCTTTGAAAGTAAGGTGAAGGAAATAATGGATAAGCTAAATATTCATCATTTGCATCAGCCGGTGGCAAAGCTTAGTGGCGGCCAGCGTAAACGCGTTGCGCTTGCTCAAACATTAATTGATATTGGCTTTGAGCACCAGCATACCTTACTGATTATGGACGAACCAACGAACCACCTGGATGTGGAGATGATTGAGTGGCTGGAGCATTACCTCAACGGAGAGAATATTACGTTGCTGCTGGTTACCCATGACCGTTATTTTCTGGATGCCGTAAGTGGGGAGATCTGGGAGATAGAGGGGAGTGAGTTGTATAGTTACAAAGGCGATTATGCAAACTACCTTGAGAAGAAAACTGCACGGATAGAGAGTGAATTAAGTACAATCGATAAGGCGAAGAATACATATCGCAAAGAGTTGGAGTGGATGCGTAAGCAACCTAAGGCCAGAACCACTAAGAGCAAGAGCAGGCAGGACAATTTTTACGAGGTTGAAGCGCAGGCTAAGAAAAAGATTCAAGATGCGCAGCTTCAGTTGGAAGTGAAGATGACTCGTTTAGGCGGTAAGATTGCCGAGTTGAAGAAGGTGTATAAGAGCTACGGCGATAAGGTAATTATGAAGGGATTTGAATATACTTTCAGTAAGGGTGAGCGGATAGGTGTGATAGGTAAGAATGGTGTGGGTAAGAGTACTTTTTTGAATATTCTGCAAGGGCTTGAAAAGCCTGATAGCGGCAAAATAAATATTGGTGACACGGTGGTCTTTGGAAACTTCAATCAGCAGGGGCTGGAGTTTAAAGAGGACATGCGGGTCATTGAATACGTAAAAACTTTTGCAGAAACATTTCCATTAGCAAAAGGTGGAAGTATGAGCGCATCTCAGTTTTTGGAATTGTTCCTGTTTCCGGGAGATAAGCAATATACTTACTTAAGCAGTCTTAGCGGTGGTGAGAAGAAACGCTTGCAGTTGCTTGTAATACTGTTTTTGAACCCTAACTTTCTTATACTTGATGAACCTACAAACGACCTTGACCTTCCTACATTAGGGGTTTTGGAGAATTTCTTAAGTGAGTTCCAGGGGTGTTTGCTTATTGTTAGTCACGATCGGTATTTTATGGACAGGTTGGTAGATCACTTGTTTGTATTTGAAGGAGATGGAGAGATCAGGGATTTCCCCGGAAACTATACACTATATCGTGAGTGGTTAAAGTCAAATGAAAAGAAGGGCAAGGATAAGTGGGGGGAATTGGATAAGATGAAGAGTAGTGGTACTTCGACGGAAGCTGCTACTGTCGTGGAAAGTCAGAAGTCAAAAATCAAAAGTCAAAATGAGGAAAAGAGAAAGCCTACATATAATGAAAAAAAAGAGTTTGAGACTTTGGAGAAGGAAATAACCTCTCTTGAGGCGGAGAAGAAGAAGTTGGAAGAGAGTTTGGGTAATTTGCCCTTTGGTGAGATACAAAGGTCAAGTGTGAGGATAGGAGATATTTCTGCGCTGTTAGCAGATAAGGAGATGAGGTGGTTAGAGCTTTCAGAGTTGATGCAGCCACAAAGGCGCTAAGACACTAAGGATTGAAAAGGGTTTTTGAATCGCAGAGTCACTATCCGGCGTAGAGATTTTAAATCCTAGTATTAGATCGATCGTAAGTGTCTTGGTGGTAATAAAATACTTTAACGCAAACACAGATAGCATTGGTTTACTCTGTGTTAGCTGGTGTCGCTTGCCTCTAGGGGTTGAACAAACAATAAAAATTAAACTATCTAACAAATAACCTATGGAATTATTGGGAATAGGTTCAAGAATTAAACATCCATCTTTTGGAGTTGGAGTTATTATCCGGTTACATAAAAAAATATATGAGGTGTGTTTTATTGAAAGCGGAATTAAACCTGTATCTAAAGACTTTGCTGTTGAAGTGATTGAAAGGATTGAACCGGAATACAATGTTTCATTCAGCGAAGCTGAAGATGCTTTGATAAAGATATTGAGAGAGTGGAGTGATATAACCGAGGCAGTATCTATTAATGACAAGTGGAAAAATGGTGTCTTAATATTAAGACCGGGCGATAAATCATTAAAAGAAAATGAAGTACCGGTTGACGTCTTTTTTAATAAAATTGTAATGTTACGGGACAGGCTTAGGGTGATGGAGCAGAAAATAAATGCACATAAACTGCTATCGAACGACGAAAAATTTGACTTGCAACAATACATTACACGTATTTATGGCAGCTTAACAACTTTCAATGTCCTATTCAAATACAAGGGTGACCAGTTTGAGGGAGTTAAGAGTTAAGAGTTAGATGAGTTGACGGGTGGCTGATGACTGTTGAGATATAATTTATAATGTTAGTAAACGACATTTTCCTGGGAAAAAGTTTAATCTCATCAAAAACAATAACAACAAATAAACCTATTAATCTGTCAACGGTCATCCGTCATCTGTTTTTATGCCTGCTTTACTGCAACTATATAAAAGCGCCTACAAAGGTTTATCGAGGGAAACATGGTTCCTGTCGCTGGTTATATTAATTAACCGCAGCGGCACTATGGTTATTCCTTTTATGACCATGTATGCTACACAAAAGCTCAGTTTCAGTATTGCACAGGCAGGTTTCATTATGTCGTTTTTTGGAGTAGGTTCTATAATCGGTGCATTTATAGGCGGTAAAATAACCGATTCAATAGGTTATCAAAAAGTGCAACTTTTTGCATTGGTTAGCGGAGGTATTATGTTTATAATAGTAGGGTATCTTACTACCTATGTTTCACTTTGTATCGGTGTCCTGATATTAAGCATTGTAAATGAGTCATTTCGCCCTGCTAATGCTGCTGCAGTGGCCGCATACAGTTTGCCCGAAAACCGTACCAGATCCTATTCATTAAACAGGTTAGCTATTAACTTAGGCTGGGCCTTTGGAGGAAGTATCGGTGGATTTCTTGCAGCAAGAAATTACCACGTATTGTTTTGGGTTGATGGGCTTACAAATATATCAGCAGCTATTTTATTGGTGTTCGTATTAAACAAGCCTGCAAAAATAAAGGCTACCCCTTCAAAAACAAATGAGACAAGTGCATTAACAGTTTCATCAGCATATAAAGACAAGGAATATCTTGGATTTATAGGGCTTACTATCCTTTTTGCTTTTTGTTTCTTCCAAATGTTTACTTTGCTTCCGGTGTTTTATAAAACGCAACTACACATTTCGGAAGTTGAGATCGGGATACTTATGGCGATTAACGGATTGCTGATTGCATTGATCGAAATGGTTTTAGTGTATAATCTTGAGCGAAGGAACAGACCTCTTAAGTTCATCAGCTATGGTGTCTGGTTGGTAGCCATTTCATATGTTTTGTTCAACTTACTTACAGGAAGATTTATGTTAGCCTTGCTTTCGATTTTCATAATTACAGCAGGTGAAATGCTTTCAATGCCATTTATGAACACATACTGGATAAGCAGAAGCAATGATAAGAACCGGGGTCAATATGCGGCTTTATACAGCATGTCATGGGCAACTTCTCAAATTGCCGCTCCTTCCATTGGCGGTTGGATAGCCAATACGTATAGTTTTAATCTGCTGTTCTGGGTGTTGTTTGTTACTGGTGCACTAGCGGGAATTGGGTATGCAAGATTAAAGAACCCGGTTGTTAGTACTAATTATAGATTAAAGGGAAATTAGAAACTATTATTTGCTCATAACTCTTCTTTTAGCTCAAGTTGTGGTTTAAACTCTTCGTGCAGCTTTGTGCCTTTGAGTCTTGGTGGTTCAGCTAAAAAAAAGCTTGTAAACAAACACTACTTTTACAAATAGTCTTTAGTATCACGAATTCCATTACAAGTCCTTGTAAGCGCCGTGGTACAGTTTTAGTACATAAAGTTTTATAAATAATTATTCATCACTTAAATCTTACAATCATGTTACGTTGGACGGTAATTTTTTTGATTGTTGCAATAATTGCTGCAATATTTGGTTTTGGCGGTATCGCTGCTGGCGCAGCAAGCATTGCTAAAATTTTATTTTATATCTTTTTAGTACTGTTTATTATTTCCTTAATTATGGGAAGAAAATCGGTATAGCTTTTTTAAATATATCATCTGTAATAGCAGCTATGGCTGCTATTTTATTAAGAAGATTTTTACCAATTAATCTTTTTTCTAACTATTTTATTTCTTCATATTCCTGCAAATTTCAGGCAGCTATTCCTATTTATTTTAACTCTGCACAAGGATAACAGGTGTTAAAATTGGCACAATTTTTTCTGTTATTTAATAAACTAAAATTATGGATAAGTTAGAATTTAAAGGCGATTATAATGAATTTAAGGGTAAAATGAAACAAGCACATGGTGGACTTACAGATGATGATCTGGAATATGAAGAGGGTAAGGATGATGAATTTTTTGGAAGGCTGCAGAAAAAGTTAGGTAAAACTAAAGATGAAGTGGTAGCATGGATCAAGTCTCTCGGATAATGTTTTAAGTTTTTTTTCAAGGACAGATGAAACATCTGTCCTTTTTTGTTGCTTATTCATTTCCATATTTTTGTTTATCGCAATAAGCAGTAGTAAGAATAGTGAGAAAGAATATTAAAAACAACGAATTGAGTTAATGAAATACACTTCTCCTATTAAAATTTCTCTTTCAAATACAATTTTATGGCTTTTTACAGATGCTCCCTGATATCATGCATAATTCTTCGTGCTATATTTTCTGCAGTGGTTTCAAAATTACTTTCAGCATAAATACGTATAATAGGCTCTGTATTGCTTGTTCTTAGGTGTACCCAGTCATTTTCAAATTCTATCCTCAATCCATCCTCCGTATTAATGGGGTTATTTTTATATTTCTTCTTTATTTTATCAAATATTGACTGAACGTTTACTTCCTGATTCAGCTCGATTTTATTTTTACTTATAAAATAATCAGGAAAAGTACCCCGCAACTGTTTGCTGCTTCTTTTGCTTTTTGATAAAAAGGTGAGGTAGAGGGCAATCCCGATTAAAGCATCGCGGCCATAGTGCAGATCAGGAATTATAATTCCCCCGTTTCCTTCTCCGCCGATCACAGCGTTTACAGCTTTCATTTTATTTACAACGTTCACCTCCCCTACTGCGCTCGGAAAATATTCACCACCGTATTTTACAGTTATATCTTTTAATGCTCTTGTACTTGACATATTGCTTACAGTATTGCCGGGTCGTTGCTGTAACACAAAATCTGCAATTGCCACCAGTGTATATTCTTCGCCAAATAAAGACCCATCTTCATTTACAAAACAAAGCCTGTCTACATCGGGATCTACTGCAATGCCCAGGTTTGCTTTTTTGCGATTAACTTCATTACATAATTGTGTTAGATGTTGGGGTAATGGCTCGGGATTATGAGCAAATTTGCCATTTACTTCTTCATTTAATACTGTGATATCCTTAACACCTAAAGCTTTTAATAACGCAGGAACAGCAATCGCTCCTGTGCTGTTAATGGCATCAACAATAATCTTAAATTTACTTTTGGTTATGGCTTCTACATTAACCAGGGGATAATTAACCACAGCTTCAATATGCTTTTGAAGGGCTGTACTATTCTGGGTATAAGAACCCATCTTGTCAACATTTGCAAAGATAAATTCCTCTTTTTCAGCTAAAGCCAGCACTGCGGCACCGTCTATGCTGTCTATAAATTCTCCTTTACTATTCAATAATTTTAATGCATTCCATTCTTTTGCGTTATGACTGGCAGTAATAATTATTCCTCCGCCTGCATTTTCAAATATCACAGTCATTTCAACCGTAGGCGTAGTGCTTAATCCAACGTCAATAACATCTAGCCCTAATGCATTTAAAGTACTTACAACCAACCGCTGTATCATTTCGCCACTCATTCTTCCATCGCGGCCTACCACTATTTTTTTTATGGCTCCCTGCTGCATAAGCCATGTTCCGTATGCTGCGGTAAATTTAACCACATCAGGCGGACTAAGCGTGTTGCCCGGTTTCCCCCCAATAGTTCCCCGTATACCGGATATACTTTTTATAAGTGACATTCAGTTAGTTTTATCTATTGCAAACATAAAAGAAATTTCATTACTTAGATAAGAGATATTGATAGATCTAAGTATAAGAGTTACTCTTTCTGACAATTTCTTCTTCTTAACTGACTTTTACCCTTTCATAAAAAGTGCAGCGGATAAACTGATACAAGCTACATATGTGTGGTATGAGGAAGACACTTACACCGGGTAAGCAATGACGCAGTAAGACAATCAAGGTCATTATACTTATTTGTTCACGTAATTTAGGATTTGGCAGAACTTATGCTGCTAAGACAATTATACCTTCAATAAAGACTCTTTTGTAAATACATATTTATAATATAATATAATCCGTTTAGTTTTTGCATTCTCTGACGATAATGCGATAAAAACAAATGCGGGTACCAAAAAAAAAGATCAAGGGCGCATATTTACGCCTCTAGATTTTCAAGACATTTAGCAAGGTCAACAGCATTTTTGCTATCGAGAACGGGTGCGAAAAGGTCACCAACTTTTTTTAATCGTTCAGGTATTGTTTTAATTGTAAAATCTTTGGGTGTCAGGCCTTCTTTCACCTCGCTCCAGTCTAATGGTGTTGAAACAGTAGCACCTTTTTTAGGTCGTAAGCTGTACACACATGCAATAGTTTGTCCCTTCCGGTTCTGCAGATAATCCATATATATTTTGTCTTTACTTCTTTTCGCAAGGCTTCTTTCCAAAGTCGTAAATTCAGGTATTAGCTGGTTGGCCATAATACATACGAGGTTGGCAAAATCCTTTGCGTGATCATAATCGTATTTTTTTCCAAGAGGCACATAAACGTGCAGCCCGGAAGCACCGGAAGTTTTACAAATACTCATTGCCCCTGCTTTATCCAATATACCTTTTACAACATTTGCAGCTTCAATTACCTGGTCAAAAGTATTATTATCACTGGGATCTATATCTATTATAATATAATCAGGATTATCCAGCGATTTTATTCTCGAGTGCCAGGGATTTATTTCTATACAACCTAAATTAGCGAGATACAATAAAGTTGCTTTATCATTGCATAAAATGTAATCAATATCTTTTTTTACTGAATCAGAATATAAAGGAATATGCTTTACCCATGAAGGCGCCTCATCTCCTGCATCTTTTTGAAAAAAACCTTTTTGATTTATGCCATTAGGGGTACGAAACAAAGACTCAGGCCGGTCTTTCAGATAGGGTATAATAAGGTCTCCCATTTGCTCGTAATAATCTATTACATCCCCTTTTGTAATGCCTTCATCGGGAAAAAATACTTTGGTCCGATTAGTAGTTTTCAATTCAGCTTTACCAAACTTGTATACCTTTTCCTTTTCATTATTTACAACTTCTTTATCATTATTTGCAGCCTTGGTTTGCTTTACTTTTTTTGACTCAATTAACTGAGCAGGCTTTTCTTTGTCGGGTGCCTGTTTTGAAGTTGTTGTTGGGGGAGCCTTTTTTGCCCGTATTTCTGTTTTATCAGTTTCTTTTTTACCTGTTGTTTTCTTTGATGCTTTTTTTAAAGGCTTTTCTTCTGCTGCCAGCGGATCGCTTTCAACGGAAATATCTAATTCCATTTTTCCTGCATTTATAAATTGTGTATTAACATCCTGAGCCACTTTGTCTTCACGCAGTCTTAAAAATATAGGATGTCTTAATTTTCCATCAGAAGTCCATTCTGTAAATTTTATTTCACAGACATATTTGGGCTCTACCCATGTTACAGGCATATTGGTTTTGACTCTTTCATCAAAAGGAGATTTTTCGCGTATCAGGGGTTGAAGCTTTGCAGCCATGTCCTTCAAGAGTTCAGTATCGAAACCGGAACCTGAATGACCGGCATAAGTAAGTTTACCATTTACCATAGTTCCTAAAACCAGCGCACCAAAATATTTTCTTCCGCCCCGGGGCGCAGTAAAACCTGCTATAATTGCCTCCTCAGATTTATGATGTTTTATTTTAAGCCAGTCTGCTGATCTTTTTCCCGGATAGTATTCACTGCCCGTTCTTTTAGCCATTATCCCTTCAAGATTCTTCTCTTTGATTATATCAAAAAAATCTTCACCGCTTTCTTCCACATGATCACTGTACTTTATTACTGGATTCTTTTTTATAATTTCTGAAAGCAGTTTTTTTCTTTCAATCAATGGTGTAGAATACAGCTTTTTACCATCAAGCTCAAGCAAATCGAATACATAATAATGTAAAGGAAAACCTTTATTGAGACCATACTCCTGCAGCTTATGAAAATCAGGATTACCTTGTTCGTTCAATACTACTATTTCGCCATCCAAAACTGCATTCAACTTCATCTTAGAAAGTTCCTCGACAACCTCAGGATAAGCCGAAAGAAAAGAATTGCCTTTTCTTGAATATAATTTTACATTTTCCTTATTTACTTCTGCGATGGCTCTGTATCCATCCCATTTTATTTCATATATCCAATCTACTTTTGAAAAAGGTTTTTCGGTTTCTTTAGCAAGCATTGCCGAAATGTAATCTTCTGATTTTCTTGCCACCGCATCCTCAGGCATCAGGACTTTTTTTTTGAAGGCTTTTTTTCCGGCTTATTTTCAGCCAGCCATTTATTAATAGGGGAATTTTCAGGTGTATACTCTTCACTATTATATTGTTCATCTGTGGCAAAGCTATCTCTGTGTTTAATTAATAGCCAACTTTTGGAATCGCTGTCTTTAAGTCTTACAAGTGCAAATTCTCCTTTTACCTTTTTACCATTCAAAATAAACTTCAGGTTTCCAGACTCAAGGCCGGCTTTCAGCAACTTTTCATCTTCTTTTGCGTCTCCCTTATCTTCGAGGGAAGTGTATGTGCCGCTATCCCATATTTCTACAATGCCTGCTCCATAGTTTCCTTCAGGTATAACACCGGTAAAATCTTTATAATCGTAAGGATGGTCTTCTACCATCATTGCCAAACGCTTATCATGAGGGTTAAGACTTGGGCCTTTAGGAACCGCCCAGCTTTTTAAAACTCCATCCATCTCAAGGCGAAAATCGTAATGCAAACGGGAAGCTTTATGCCGCTGTATGACAAAAGACAATTTTTCATCTTCCTGTAAATTATTCTTATCACCGGAAGGCTCTGAAGTTTGTTTAAAATCCCTTTTTTTATTATAAGTTGTTAAGCTCATTCTTTTACGAAGCTTTCTTTTTTCTTGTACTTAAACTAGCTTTTAATTGCGACATTAAATCTTGGGTTTCGCTATGCACCACCTTCATTTTTGGTGCTGCAGGTTTTGCACCTTTCGCCTTAGCCTGTATTACTTTCATCAATTCTTCTGTATAAGTGTCTTTAAAGGCAGTAATATCGAAATTTGAAGTAAGCTGATCAATAAGAGAGATCGCCATATCTAACTCAGCTTTTTTAATAACGGGTTCTTCAGGCAGATTTAATTCAGAGTAATCACGTATTTCTTCTGCAAAACGTATGCGATTTAAAATAATGACTTTATCCCTCGGGCGTAAAATAGCTAACCCCTCTTTATTTCTCATTACAAATGTTGCAATGCCTACTTTTTTTGTTTTTAAGAGAGCAGCTCTTAGCAATGCATAAGCACGTGTTCCGCTTTTGTCTGGCTCAAGGTAGTAAGGTGTTTCGAAATAAACACTGTCAATTTCTTCTTCTTTTACAAAGTCTGAAATTTCAATTGTCTTTGTCTTTTTTGCATTAGCGGCTTCAAAATCTTTTTCATCGAGAATAACATATTTGTCTTCCATTTTGTACCCTTTTACGATTGTATCCCACTCTACAGGCTTACCCGACTTTTCATTTATACGCTGGTACTTTATTCTGGATAAATCATTTTTATCAAGCATATCGAGATTGAGTTCACTCCTTTCTGTAGCACTATACATTTTTACCGGTATATTCACCAGGCCAAATCCTATTGCACCCGTCCAGATAGATCTCATAATTTCAAATTTTTACTACGTTAAGAATTTATTGATTCTCTTAGAGACTGTTTTAAGATTTATATTTAAAATATCAATCATTAGCCATTGGGATTCTTCACGCATAACTGTTGCGCTCCACCGTCCTGAACTTGTTTCACTATTATTTCATTATAGTCCCAAAAGCTTTTTGATTATAAATCCGCTCTACCCGTTATTTTATAAAAGGAATAAAATTTTCAGTATTTTACTCATCGATATTTATAATGTAAAGTAACAAAAAAACAATCGAGGAAAATAATCTACAAGACTTTTTCTGTTTTTTTTGCTATTGATTATTGCTTTTTTTACAATCTTTATTCCTTTAAAAGAACCATTATTATTGCAAAAACTCTTGGTATAGAGATAATTTTAAGTAAATTGAATGGCATGATTTTATCACTATTTCTTGTAACATTTTTTCTATAATTACTATTTAAATTTTTCAAAATGATAACACCAACTACCGAACTGAAGGATAACCTGGCAAATAGCTACGGTTTTAAACATGGCTTTATCACTTCTGCAACATCTGTAGACGACGATGATGACGATGATGATTTTGATGATGACGATGACCTGGATGCTGACGCAGCAGATATTGATGAAGCAGATGACGATGTGGAAGATCCGGTAATCGAAGATGTCGATTTAGACGAGGATCCGGTTATCGAAGATGCTGATCTAGATGAAGATCTGGATCTTGATGATGACGATGAAGATGATGACGACGATGTGATTTAATAGCTGCTTTATACATAAGAGGCTGTTTGATTAAACAGCCTCTTATGTATATTAAAAACGCTCTTCTTAATTCTTCAAATTCTGATCTAATTCTTCTTATTCTTAATTCTTATTTTTTGAATTTTAAGTATTCATAAAATTTGTGAATAACCTGTTTTGTATAATCAACCTGCACTTTGTATGGCTGATCTGCAGGTGAAGTAAGTTTATCTGACAAAATTATTTCCTGTTTATATGAAATTGAAAAAAAAGTGAAAATTCCTTCTTCTTCACATTCAGGAACAATTGAAGCATACCCTGTTATTCCAATTCCATAATCACTTAAAAACATTTTGCTGACTTCAATTGACATGGTATCAGCAATTTTTTCAGCAACACAGTTTACTTTATTACAAAGTATCGGATCTATGCGTAAATGCCTTGCTTTTTGACCAATGTTATATGCAGTAATACCACCCTGAAAGTATTTTGAAGCCTCTATGCCAGCTAAAAAAGCTGCCTGTAAATGACCTGCTGTTACGCTTTCTGCTACAGCAATTGTTTCTTCATTATTTACCAATATTTCTTTAACTGAATTAATTATTTCTTCGTTATATATCATAAACTCTTGTTGCTAATAATAAGATTTTTTAAAATTAAAATGCAGACAGGCCACTTTAAAGCCGTCTGCATTTACAAAATAACTTCCTGTTTAAATATTTTCTGCTGCACTTCCTTCACCCTGCCCACCTGCTGTATCCGCACTACCATCGGCACCTAATCTGCTTCCTGCTTTTGATCCGTCGCTTGCACGACCCCCGGTGTCACCCCTTACGGTACTTGTGCCTCCGCTATGTGGAACCTTCGAATAATCTGCTTCATCCTGTTCGTTACTGCTGCCAATGATTCCCATGTTACCACCAATTGTACCATTATTCATACTTCCTTCATCCTGGTCACGTTCGGCGTTACTCTCATTATTTTCTGTACCTTGTTGATTTTTGTTGTCTTCCATACTTACTCCTGTTATTTAAGTGAATTAATAGATATATTAAAAAAGAAGAATTCTATATCATGCTTAGTACAAGAATAAATTGTTATTCTTTCCCAAGCAAGCCATTTACTAAACCTTTCCACTGCGGGTAAGAAAGACCACCTAAAGCACCAGTTCCTACCACTGCATTTCTTAACTTATCCAATAAACTGGTGGCAGTGGCTGTATTAGGAACTTCATTTCTTCCAAGTACGGCGGCGGTGACAACATTTTTTTCTCTTAAAACCAAAAAGTTACTGGTTGATTTATCTGAAAAAAAATGAGCAACATCGTTGTTGTCTGTTAATGGGTTATCTGAAGGCCTTACACGCATGGCCAAAAATTCTTTGTCTTTATCTTTGTCCTCGTTTTCCTCTATAGCTTCTACCCTTACCCAATCAAATCCTTCTCCGGCTTTAGTTCCCGGCGCCGGAATGTCTATTTTAAAATGATATCCTACTTTCGGTTTTCCTTCCACTTCTTTGCCGTACTCGTCTGTTAATGTAAAAACTGCACTTGCTTTACCGCATATCTTATCCCACAAGTTTACATTTAAAAGACGGCTTTTTGCAGTTTCAAACAATTGTTTTGCTTCTTCAACCGTGGCAGTTTCTTCCTTTGATTCAATGTCTTTTTGAGCTCCTTCTTCCTTTTGAGGCAGGGGTATTTGTTTATTTTCTAATTCTGTCACGACCTTGATTTTAGACTTTTTTTTAAAATAAGTGATATTAATATCAAAAAATTATACCAAAATAGGCCCAGGTTTACCTGGAATAAGCTACCGTTTATACATGACTTATTATTGGTACTGTAAGTTAGCTACAGTCTTACTAAAACAACTAAAACAATTAAGATAAAAAAAAGTCAGATGTGGAGAACCTGACTTATACCGTTTAAATTTAAATACATTTTATACAGGATCACCTTGATTATTATCTTCGTTATTTCCTTCCTGATTCTCTATTACCTCAATTGGCGCTTGTTCTTTTTCTGCTTCAATATTAATGCTGCTAACTGCTATTTGAGTTAAACGCTCATCTGTGTCTTTTTCTTCCTGCAAAGTCTGTCCTAAAAGGTTTTTTGCTTCTTCAAGACCTAAAGTAGACGCTAATTGTGCAAGACTTCCATAAGACGCAATTTCATAATGTTCTACTTTTTGAGCAGCCATAATAAGACCTGCATCGCGGCTCATTGTGCCTTTTTGAGTTTCACTAACGATTGTGTCAGCCTCCCGGGTTAATCCCTCCATCGCTTCGCATTTTTTTGCCACTGCTTTGGTCCCTAAAAGCTGAAATACCTGATCAAGCCTGCCTATTTGTTGTTCTGTTACCAATGTGTGTTCTTGAAAATTCTGTTTCAGTTGTTCTGATGTTGCTGCTTTCATCAATTTAGGCAATGCCTTGGTAAGATGTTTTTCAGCCCAATATATGTCTTTAAGCCCATCAACAAATAACTTTTGAAGCAGGCTTTTTTGATCTGCAGGAGTGCTGGCTGCTGCTTTTTTAGCTGCTGCTTTTTTTGGCGCTGCTGCTTTTTTAACTGCTGCCTTTTTTGGAGGTGGTGCAGCCGCTTTTTTTGCTGCTACCTTTTTTGGCGCTGCTGCTTTTTTTACTGCTGCTTTTTTGCCTGTTGCTTTTGCCATACATAAAGTTTTAGTGGGTTAATGTTGTTTGAATATATGTAAAATCAATGCCGTTGGAAAACAATACTTTATGTCTAAACATGGCGAATTATTTCCACGTATCTTCAATTATTTCAAAAAAGATTTAAGAATTTTTATTTATAAGGGGGTAATATTTAATTAAGCATTTTCACAGATGTTTCTAAACTTGATCGATCATTGTGAATTACTCCATTGCAGAGTGAAGAACTTTTATAGCTTTTGCAGAATTCGTAATAGATATTTAATTTAATGAGTTTAAACAGAAATTGCTCACATTATAATAAACAAGAAAGGTTATTAACAGCTTTTGAAAAAGGTCTTACGTTTTATTCTTCTGATGAAATCGGATCTAAAAAAACAATTTGTGTAACCGCTTCCAGGTTCAAGGGTCCATATATGTGCGGAAACTCCTGTTGCTGTTCTTCGTCTTTATCATACCTTAAACTTGCAGTTAGCCTTGAGGGGTCAATAACCAGTTTTACGAGATTTTCATGTTGTTTAAAGTGCTTTTTCAATACAACTTCTACCTGATCTTCTGTTGCACAATGAATAAATCCTTCTTTTTGATATGATGGCGGTTCATAACTTCCATTATCCTGCGCGTCTTCCCATTCCTGTAAGGTTGTAAAATGATAAATAACCAGAGCGTCCATGCTTGTAGATTTAAAGATTACACAGTGCGATTAATTTTGTTTTCCAGCATCATCAGATCAGCTAAAACAAAGGCTGTTACAGCTTCTAAAACTACCGGAACTCTAAGTGCAATGCATAGATCGTGCCTTCCCTTTACAGAAAAAATTTCCACTTCATTTGTTTCCCAATTGAGTGTTTGCTGTTCTTTTGGTGTTGATGAAGTTGGTTTGATCGCTACTCTGAATACCATTTCATTCCCATTCGTTATTCCGCCTACAACACCTCCTGCATGATTTGTTCTTGTTTTGCCTTCAGCATTTTCAATAGCGTCGTTATGTAAACTTCCAAACATTTTGGCGGCTGCAAAACCGCTTCCAAATTCAATGCCTCTCACGGCGGGAATTGCAAAAACCGCGTGGCTGAGAACAGACTCAACAGAATCAAAAAAAGGTTCACCAATACCGATTGGCAGTCCGTTTACCTTACATTCCACAATACCGCCGATGGTATCTTTTGCTTCAATAGCTTTTTGTAATCCTCTTTCAATATCAGCCTCACCCCCGATTTCTTTAATAGTAGCCTCTACTTTAATCCCCTCTCCTTTAGAGGAGGTTAAGGGGAGGTTAAGTATTTTTTTTGCAATTACACCTGCTGCTACCAAACATACCGTTAAGCGTCCGCTGAAATGGCCGCCTCCCCTGAAGTCTTCATTACCTCCAAACTTTTCATGGGCTACAAAGTCTGCGTGCCCGGGTCGTGGAAATGCTCTTTGCTTTGCATAATCTGTACTGCGTGTATTATTGTTTTCGAATAAAATAGTTATAGGAGCGCCTGTAGTTTTGTTGTTGAATAAACCACTTTTAAAAATCGGCAAATCATCTTCTTTTCGCGGAGTAGTTCCTTTTGCACCACCTTTTCGTCTTTCAATATCTGCGAAAAAATCATCTACAGATAATGATAATCCTGCCGGGCAACCATCAATGGTTAATCCAACACTTTCACCATGAGATTCACCAAAAATATGGACTCGAAAAAGGCGGCCTAAACTGTTCAAGGGATAAATTGTTTAATGGTTAATTGTTTTTTGACAGAGATTATAATGATTAAAACGATTACAATGACTCCGAGCGGCTTAAATCGTTGAACCTTTTAATGGTTCAATCCTTTAATCTTTTAATCCTGTCCAATCCTTTCAATCCCTGTTCCAAGTTTTTGCAAATGTTCGTAAAAATCAGGATAAGATTTATTAATCGCGTCAGCTTCTTCAATTACAACTTCATTATCTGCTTTCAAAGCTGCAACAGCACATGCCATGGCTATCCGGTGGTCATGGCGTGAGTGAACAGTAGCACCGTTTAATCTGCCTCCTCCTTTTACGAGCATCAGATCATCCTGTAAAATTATTTCCACTCCCAGTTTTGCAAATTCCTCCTGCAGTGTAAGTGCTCTGTCACTTTCTTTATGTGCTAAACGGTTAACTCCTTTAATAGTTGTAGTTCCACCGCCACATGAAGACAACGCAACTAACGGGGGAAACAGGTCAGGGCATTCTGTAGCATCAAAATGAAACGATTTTAAAGATGCAGGACCAATATCAATAAGATTTTTTTCTATTGATAAAAAACAGCCACAATCTTTCAAAGCCTGTAAAATTGCTTTATCGGCCTGAGTTGAAGAAATATCCAAACCTTTTACAGAAATATTTCCTGCAATAGCACCTGCTACCAGCAAAAAAGCCGCACCACTCCAATCGCCTTCAACTGTGTAGGTTTGCGGCTCATAATTTATGTCTTGTGGCTGCAGATAAAAGCTCTCATAATTTGTATGAATAACTTTTCTGCCAAAGCTTTCCATTACCTGTAAAGTAAGGTCTATGTATGGTTTGCTTTTTAAGCCGTTTACTTTAATTGTAACAGGCTCAGTTACTGATGCACCATATGCCATTAGAAGACCCGTCAGAAATTGTGAGCTCAATGAACCATCCACTTCAATATCTGCAGGTTGTAAAGGCCCTTTAATTTGCAGAGGCAACCGCCCTTGCCGGGATTGAATTTCTATTCCTAACTGAGGGAAAATTTCATCGAAAAAATACATCGGGCGGGTAAGTAAGCTTCCGGCTCCATTGATAGTAATAGCTTTGTTACTTAATGCGGCAATTGGAGTAAACATTCTTACACCCAGGCCGCTTTCACCGCAATTGATTTCATTATCAGCCGGATCAACACCCTGGCTGTAAATAGTCAATGAACCATCTTCATTCTTAACTACTCTTGCACCGAGTTTTTGAATGACATCCAATGCAGCAAGATCGTCATTGCTTTTTCCCGGATTGATTATTTCAGATGCACCTTCACAAAGTAAGGCTGCTGCACAGGCACGCTGCATGCTGCTTTTACTTGCAGGAGCAACAATGGTTCCGGATAGAGTTGAAGGTTGGATTTTTACTGTCATACCCCTGCACCCCTAAAAGGGATTTTATAATTGGTCGATTAGTGTTTTAATTTGGTCAAATGACAGAGAAACAATGTCAGCCTTTCCTATTTTATATAGAAGAATATAGTTAATCGACTGATTATCCTTCTTTTTATCACTCTTTAAAATTCTGAAAGTTTCGGTCTTATCAAAGTCAAACTCAGGAGGCAAACCATATTGTTTTAAAACATTTACAACCCGGTCTGTACCTTTAAAACCAGTAATCTGCTCAGAAATTTTGCAGGCCGCTCTCATTCCGATGCTTACTGCGTGGCCATGTGGAATGTGATATAAATTTTCTATCGCATGTCCTAAGGTATGTCCAAAATTCAGCAATTTTCTTTCACCGCTTTCAAATTCATCATTAATTACGACTTTGGTTTTTATCAAGGCATTCCGTTGAATTAATTTCGCCAAGGCCGTAAAATCTTTTTGAAAAAATGAAAGCTTATTGTTTTCAAGCAAAGTAAACATTGGAGCATCTTTTATACAGGCGTGCTTTATAACCTCTGCAAAACCATTTACCCATTCTTCTTTTGGTAAAGATTTTAATAAAGAAAAATCATATAAGAGAAATGCGGGCTGACGAATAAGGCCTACCATATTTTTATACAACCCAACGTCAATACCGTTTTTGCCACCAATTGCAGCATCAACCATTGCTAAAACAGAAGTTGGAATAAAGCCACATTTTATGCCTCGCATGAATACACCTGCAACATAACCGGTAATGTCTGTTATTACACCTCCTCCAACACCAATCAATGTGGTTTTTCGGTCTGCACCTAAGTCAATTAATTCCTGTATGATATCATCAACTGTTGCCTGAACCTTAAACTGCTCTCCGGCTTTAATTACAATTGTCTTCCAGCCTTTAAACTTTTTCTGATGTTTTATAAAAATATTTTCATCCGTTACAATTACTGCCTGCTCTTTTGATAACAGCTTTTCGAGATAAGCAAAATCTGCATTGATATAATAAGTGACGTCAGCAGAAGAAAATGAAAAGGATTTTTTTATCATACCCCAACCCCTAAAGGGGCTTTTATCCAACCCGGTTTAATTAATAATAATTCAATAGGCGGTGTTTTCAAAAGTCTACCCTTTAGGGAAGATTTAGAGGGGGTCAACTATTCATAATGTTGTTCTGGTGATTAATGCTTTCCATGTGAACAGCATCGTAATACTTTGTAATAAATTCTCTGCTTAATCCTAAAGCTTCACCTTTTTTAGAGGCCCTATCCAATATTTCATTCCAACGATTAGTTTGAAGAATCGTAATGTTATTGTTCTTTTTATATTCGCCTATCTTTTCAGCTATTTTCATACGCTGACCCAGCAATTGCATCAGCTCATCATCTACATGATTTATTTGCTCTCTTAATTTTTCAAGCGCTACTACAAATTCTTTTTTATCGGTTGTTTCATGCCTCCACTTAATGGCTTCAAGAATCTCTGCTAACCTTTCAGGAGTCACCTGTTGTTTTGCATCGCTCCATGCTTTGTCAGGGTCTATGTGGCTTTCAATCATTATGCCGTCAAAATCGAGGTCAATAGCTTTTTGAGCAACGCTTTGCAATAAAGTTCGGTTACCCGAAATATGACTTGGATCATTGATAATCATCATACCCGGATTCCGGCGTTTCATCTCAATTGCCATATGCCACATCGGGGCATTGCGGTATTCTGTATTCCCATAGGAAGAAAAACCACGATGTATTAAACCAATATTTTTAATGCCTGCTTTGGCTACACGTTCCACTGCGCCTATCCATAATTCCAGATCTGGATTGATAGGATTTTTTATCAATACCGGAACATTGGCTCCGCGAAGTGCGTCAGCAACCTCTTGTACACTAAACGGATTAACAGTGGTTCTTGCACCAATCCACAAAATGTCTATATCAAAATGCAAAGCATCTGCCACTTGCTTTGCAGTAGCAACTTCAACAGCAACCGGAAGACCTGTTATTTTTTTTGCCTGCATCAACCAGTTAAGGCCTTTTGTACCAACACCCTCAAAACTACCGGGCCGGGTTCTTGGCTTCCAGATACCGGCACGAAGCGCATCTACTTTGCCTGTTTTTTTCAGGCGGGTTGCGGTTTCTATTACCTGCTCTTCAGTTTCGGCACTGCATGGGCCGGAGATAATCAGCGGACGTTTAGTTAGTACCTCATCAATCATTGATAAGGCATTTAGTGTTTGTTCCATATTATAATGTATTGAAGTAATAATTTTGGCTATACAATAAACTTTGACACCTTTTCATTTGCGGTAATGTCGCTGTTACTCTTTATGTTAAACTGCACACTTGTAATCCACTCATTACATTGCTGCGTGTATAAATGCTCATTTACAGTGTTCACTACATTCATCACCTCTTCATACGTACCTTCTACCACAGTTGCAAACGGACCAATCTGGTATTTAATTCCTTTTTTTTGAATAACTAATATCGCCTCATCTACGCATTCATACGGGTGTTTATCCTGTGCAATTGGTAATATTTGTATTGAAGCGTTTAATTATATAATTGTGCATTTTTTACTTTTGCTTTTTTTGAACCACAAAGGCAGGAAGAACACAAAGTTGCACAAAGACTTGGTGTTCCACAGAGTCTTAGTGTCTTTGTGGTTCTATGTTTGAATCCTGCAACTCTCTCTCTATCCTCTGCTATTTGCATCATTCATCCTTATCCTTCTGCCTTTAAATGTTTTACCATCTATTGACCGAACCATTTTGTCGGCGACGTTTTTATCAACCTCTACCCAGCTATTCATTTCCTTCATATCAATTCTGCCAAGTGCTTCTTTTTTAAGATCACTCATGTCGAGAATAAACTGAAGAAAACTTGCTTTATAAAAACCATCCTTTGTGCCCAGATTTACAAACAACCTTGCAAAGTCACCATCACTACGCGAAAATTCTCTTCCCCGCACATCTCTTGACCGCCCCTGGTCTACACCACTTTTTTCATAGCTTCTTTCCCTTACTCTTGTTTCACGTACATTTAGATCTTCGGCATTTTCATAATATTTAAGAAAACGGTCAAACTCCATTGCAGCAACTCTTTGCAGCACTTCTTCTTTTGTTACGTCTGCAAATTTCTCCTGAAGCATTGGCAAATACGTCTCGTAATCGCCATGGCTGATGTCGGTTTGCAAAAGCTTATCCATAAAATAAAAAAACTGCTTACGGCAAACATCTTTTCCGCTTGGTATATCAAGCCGGTGAAAAGGCTGCTTAATCATTTTTTCGATCTGGCGCAGCTTAAAAATTTCCCTTGCATGAACAATAGAAACTGAAATTCCCTGGCTTCCGGCACGGCCCGTACGGCCGCTTCTGTGAGTGTACACCTCTATGTCATCCGGCAACTCAAAATTGATGATATGGCTTATTTCCTTTACATCAATACCTCGTGCAGCAACGTCTGTTGCAATAAGCAACTGCAAAGTTTTATCACGAAACTGGCCCATTACTTTATCACGCTGCCCCTGAGTAAGGTCGCCATGCAAAGCATCAATATCATAACCTTCGCGGGTGAGCTTTTCAGCTACATCCTGTGCATCTAACTTTGTCCGTGTAAATATAATACCGTAAATACCAGGATTGAAATCAATGATCCTTTTTAAAGTTTCATAACGGTTATGAGCATTAGTTACGTAATATTGATGATCAATATTTTCATTACCGGTGTTTAACTGGCCCACTGTTACCTCAACCGGTTTCTGCATATAGCGTTTACTAACCTGTTTTACCTCAGGCGGCATGGTGGCGCTAAATAACCATGTCGACTCACGTTTTGGTGTATTTTTTAAAATGAATTCTATATCATCTCTGAAACCCATGTTCAGCATTTCATCAGCCTCATCGAGTACCACATATTGTATTTGCTCCAGGTCAATTGCCTTACGTTCGATGAGATCAATCAGGCGACCGGGAGTAGCAACAACTATTTGCACGCCTCTTTTTAAATCCCTGATCTGAAGGCTTATAGAGGCACCACCATAAACAGCAACTACATGAACCCCTTTTATATGCTTCTTAAATAATTCAATTTCTTTTACAATCTGCATGCATAACTCACGTGTAGGACAAACTATTAAAGCTTGCGGAAACTTGTTTTCTGCATTTATCAATTGCAACAAAGGCAAGCCAAAAGCCGCCGTTTTTCCAGTACCGGTCTGAGCTAATCCCACAAAGTCTTTAGTACCGTTCAGCAGCACCGGGATAGCCTTTTCCTGTATAGGTGTTGGGTTCACAAACCCCAACTCATCGGTTGCCTGAATTAACCTAGCGTCAATCCCCAACCCTTCAAATGTCATCATATATTCTTAAAATTTGCGCAAAGGTACTATTATTTTGCAGGGCTTCTGCTGCTTTTTGTTGTTATTGTTGTAATAAACAGATGTTATTAGATCGATGTTATGAACTTAAAACACCACATATTTACTTTTAAATATTCAATGAACAATGTTCAATACTCAATGTTCAATTATTATTCCTTTTAGCAGTGATAATACTTTTTGCAATGATTGCAATTAGTTCTTCTGTTTCTTTATAAACACTATCTAATTTTTTAACTGGTTTTATCATTTCTTTTTTTCCAATAATTTTTAGTGCCACTCTACATTCTCTGAGTTCTTTAAGAATAATGCCCATTTTATGAATAAAATCTTTGGGGGATTCTGCCCCTTGAGCCTCTCCATAATTAAAAGCAGGTGAGTGACAAGACCGAACTAATTGTCCTGAAGTATAATTGCCAGCCCTTGTTGCGGGCAACGCTTCTATTACATCAATCATCCTGCAAGTGTAGTCTACCAGTCTTTCTTCTAAATCATATTTTCTGTCTTGCATTTTTGTAGTCTTTAAAAATACAAAGTGAATGCTTTTCTTGACCATTGAACATTGAAAGTTGAGCATTAAACATTTTTACTTCGTCAATGTTAACCGTCATTCACTCCACCTGTCACCCGTTATCACTTGATTATCCTCCTAATCCCATTTGCATTTTTAATTAACTCCTCCAGGTATTCATAATTTTCTTTTTCGAGGCAACTTTTGAACTTTCGTAATTGAGAAATATGCTCATTCAATACATCCAGCACATTTTCCCTGTTTTGCCTGAAAATAGGAACCCACATGGCTGCATTACTTTTTGCAAGACGTACAGTGCTTTCAAAACCAGCACTTGCCAGTTCGAATATAGCATCCTCTTCCTTTTCCTTTTCTAAAACCGTATTAGCTAAAGCAAAAGATGTGATGTGCGAAATGTGACTAATGTAGGCAGCGTGGAGATCATGATCTGCTGCATCCATATAAATAAGATGCATTCCGGTTTGTTGGTAAAGGTTTATAACCAGGTCAAGGGCATTTGTATCTGAATTTTTAGCATCACAAATAACAGCAGCTTTATTTGAGAAAGCAGTTTTTACGGCAGCTTCAGGACCACTATATTCTGTTCCCCACATCGGATGGCTTGCAACAAATCTTCCTCTTTTCGGGTGACTCGCAACTAAAGCAATAACATTCGCTTTCGTTGAGCCCATGTCCATTACAACCTGGTCTTCAACTTCATCTAAAACTGCAGGCAGTAATGAAGTTAAAGCATCAACGGGCACAGCCAAAACAATCAACTTACTTTTTACAATCGCTTCTTTAAGAGGCAACACTTCATCAACGATACCTAATTCCAATGCTTTTTTTTGATGTTCTTTATTATTATCAACACCAATTATTTTACCGGCCAGGCCTTTGTCTTTTAAAACCAGAGCAAACGAACCTCCAATTAAACCGGTTCCGATGATTGTGACAGTACCCCCAGCCCCTAAAGGAGAGTTTAGAAAAGAATCACTGATATCTTGTTTATCTGTTGAACTCATGCTTCCTTGTTTTTAAGCCCCTCTTCAGTAGGGGTTTGGGGAGCTATTCTTTCCAATGCCTCTTTAAGAACTTCTTTTTTAGCGCATAAACTTACTCTGACATATCCATTTCCATTGCTGCCGAAAATACCTCCCGGAGTTAAGAAAACATTTTTGTTGTATAATACATCATCACTTAATTGATACCCATCTTTATATCCTGAAGCTATTTTTGCCCAAATGAACATTCCTGCCTGTCTTTTATCATAAGTACAATTTAAGCTGCCAAGAATTTGAAATACAAATTCCCTTCTTTCTGCATAAACAGCATTGAGTTGCTGATACCAATTTTTACCTAAGCTTAAGGCTTTTGCAGCAGCTAATTGTACTGGCAAGAACATTCCACTATCCATATTGCTTTTAAACCTGAGCACTTCATCAATTCTTTCTTTGGCCCCGACCATCATACCTACTCTCCAGCCAGCCATATTACCGGCTTTGCTTAAAGAATTAAGCTCAACGGCTACTTCTTTTGCGCCTTCTGCACTTAATAAACTTATTGGACAATCATTTAAAATGAAGCTATAAGGATTATCGTGACAGATGAGAATATTATGTTTTTTACCAAATGCTACAATTTTATTAAACAATTCAACTGATGCCTGTTTGCCCGTAGGCATTTCAGGATAATTGATCCACATGATTTTTATTCTGCTAAGATCTGTTTTTTCTAAAACGCCAAAATCCGGCTCCCAATTGTTTTCTTCTGTTAAATCGTATTGTACACATTTTCCGCCTGCAAGTTTAACAGCGCTGCTATAAGTTGGATAACCAGGATTTGGTATCAATACTTCATCTCCTTCATTCAGATAAGTCATGCAGATGTGCATGATACCTTCTTTACTGCCTATTAAAGGCAAAATTTCAGAGTCGGGATTTATATTTACTCCATACCATGTTTTATAAAATCCGGCAATAGCAGCTCTTAAGACAGGGCTGCCTTTGTAGTTTTGATAAGCATGTGTGTTTGGTTTGGCTGCTTCTTCCTGCAATACCTTTACTACATCAGCATGTGGCGGCAGATCAGGACTGCCAATGCCGAGATTAATAATGTTTTTCCCTTGTTTATTCAGTTCGTCAATCTCGCGCAGCTTTTGGGAAAAATAATATTCACCAATTCCGTTTAGCCTTTCTGAAACAGTAATATTCATCTCTGTTGATTTTGCTATTTATCTTAAAATTCCTTTTTTAAAAGTCCCAAAAACTTTCAGACGTGCTGTTAATTTATCTGCCGCTTCAATAACTTCATTAAAGTGATCCATATCATTTATCTCCATATCTGCATAAAAACCGTATAAAAAATCGCTTCCTGGTATAGGCATACTCTGAAGTTTGCTAAGATTAACTCCTTTGTCTGCAATTACAGTCAGCACTTTAGCCAGGCTGCCTTTGCTATGATCAGTTTCAAAATATAATGAAGCCTTATCTGCATCTTCAACAGCAAGAGCATCTTCCTTTCTTTGCAACATTAAAAACCTTGTGTAATTATTCTTTAACGTATGTATATCAGGAGCAAGTATTTCCAAATCGTATAATTCTGAAGCGAACTTGCTCGCAATTGCTGCCGTATGTTTACTCTTATGGCGGTTAATGTACTTCGCGCTTAAAGCAGTGTCTTCTGTCTCCACCAACTTCCATGAATGATGTTGTTCTAAAAAGTCTATGCATTGCAATAAAGCCATTGGGTGTGAATGAACCTCTTTAATATCGTGTAACCCGACTCCCGGATTGACCAAAAGATGCTGGCGGATATGAAGATACTTTTCACCGATAATTGTAAGATTACTTTTTTGTAAAAGGTTGTAATTTGGAAGGATACTGCCTGCTATTGAATTTTCTATAGCCATTACTGCACCATCGCTTTCGGCTTTATCTGATGCAATTTTTATCACCTCTCTAAAAGTATCGCACGGAATTACGTCAACTTTTTTACCAAAAAACTTTCGTGCCGCTTCCTCGTGAAAACTGCCTTCGTACCCCTGGATAGCAATGCGTAAATTTTTTAACAAGCCTGCTTCGGTATCTTTTTTAGTTGCACCCATATTAATGCATAAAAAATCCCGGCTCTTGGGGCCGGGACTTTATATTTTGATTGTTCTTGTTATTTTTCAATCTCAATTAGTTTCCCGGTCAACTTTTTAAAGTAGAAATAAAAATAAAAACTAAACCAGGTATATACTATTGTTTGTTTCATCATTGTTTGTTTCATCACGTGGTAAAAGTAAGAATTGCCTTTGAATAAAAAATCTTTTTTAAAGTTCTTTTTTTAAGATTTTAAAAACCGGATTTATTTAAGCCAGCTTAATTATATTAATTAGACAATTAACTAAACTTACGAACTGTAACGCTTTTCAAGCAGCTCGATTTGTCGTATCGCATTTACACTAAATACCGGAGCCTGTTTATCTTTTTGTGCCGCTTTATTGTAAATATATATAAATTGGAAAGGATCATCGCAATGATCGAGCATCTCTTGGCTGTAACCGTTTTCTACAATTACAGATGCCATAAAATAACCTCTGTCTGCTCCTTTTCTCTTTATACACTGCTTTCACTGTAGCATTTCATTTTGAAAGCATGCCTGGAGAGACAAACGTCATCTTTTTTATTTAATCTTTTTGTTCCTCTATATAGGCCAGTATCTCATATCTACCATATCGGCGGTTCCTTTGTTGCAAAAGTAAACTGAAGTGTTAAAAAGGATAAGAATACTATTTTTTTCATAGGCGAATATATAAATAATCAATTTCGAAGGATATTACATCCGTTTTGAAGTTTTAGAAGTTAGTTACATCAATTTCCCACTCTGCTGTCGGTTCTTCATAAAATTAATGATGATGTTTAGAAATTTATCTAAGGCGCATGTGTGTTCACAAAGTCTATAATGTTCTAAAAAATAATATTTCTTAAGAAAAACTATTTTGATTAAAAAAATAAAGCCATCCCTAAGAATAAGGACGGCCTCTAACGATTGCTTGCCATATGAAAATCTTTAACTGCATAAAAGCCGACAAGAGCTTACCCAAAACTCAGAATATCTGCAGTTGAATATTTAATATTAGTGAGGAGTACTCGTAGCTCCTGTATCTGCACCTGCAGAACCAGAACCACTACTCATTGAACCAGTTCCTGTTGAACCAGAAGTATCAGAGCCTGTAGAACCAGAACTCATTGTTGTTGTATCAGAAGACACAGAAGTTTCATCAGTAGTGGCGTCAGAACCTCCGTTACCTCCGCAGGCAGCAAAAGCGCCCAATATAAATACAAATAATAGCTTTTTCATTGTTTCTTTGTTTATTGTTATTGTTGATTTAAGAGTTAATACCTGAAAGAAAAAAAGGTAACCCAGGCAACTAAGAATTTTTTTAACTCTTTGAATACTAATAAGTCTGACTATAATTTTATCAGTTCTCCTGAAGAAATCATTTAATTTAAGGAAAGAACTTATTGTTTACGAATTATTTTCTTATGTATTAAATGTTTATTTGCCAAAACAGAGGAACAAGGAATAAAAGACAAGCATATTAATAGACTTTACAAAATTATTGATGCTACCTTGGGTTACTTTTAATATTACAATCGTATTAAATACAAATCAGTGAAAGCCGAATCCAACGAACAAGCTTTATTGAAAGGATTGGCAAAAAATGATGCAAAGTCAGTTGAAACTATTTATAAAAATAATTTTAACATGGTTCAATCATTTGTTTTAAATAATAATGGTACTTATGACGATGCAAGAGATATTTTTCAGGAAGCAATGATTGTGTTGTATGAAAATGTTAAATCAGAAACATTTGTATTAACATGTCAGATTAAAACTTATTTATACTCCATATGTCGCAGATTATGGCTTAAACGGCTGCAATATTCTAACCGCTTTACTATGGAGGTTGAAAGTCTCGAAGAAACTGTACACGTAGAGCAAGATCTTGAGCACCAGGAAAAAAGAAATGCAGATTTTGCTATTATGGAAAGAGCTTTAAGCAGCCTCGGTGAACCTTGTAAAAGCCTGCTCGAAGCCTACTACCTTCAAAAAAAAGACATGACAGCTATTGCATCAATTTTTGGTTACACCAATGCCGACAATGCTAAAAATCAGAAATATAAATGCCTTATCAGATTAAAAAAATTATTTTTTTCGCAATACAATATAGGAGAATAAGTGATGGATGATATTTTACTTTTAGACACTACAGAACGATACCTTAACGGAGAACTAAGTGCAGAAGAAAAGGCATCGTTTGAACGACTTCGTCTGCAAAATCCTGATGTAGATCAAATGGTGGTAGAGCATAGCATTTTTCTCAACCAGATCGAAACTTACAGTCAGCATCGTAACTACAGGCACCAGTTGCATGAGATCCACGCTCAATTATTAAAAGCGGGCGACTTAACTGAGGGCCATGTAACAACCCGGGGAAAGGTAGTGCAAATGTGGAATAAGTATAGAAGAGTAACGGGAATAGCAGCGACTATTGCATGCGTTACGGCTTTATTTATCAGTTTTTTAGTTACTTACTTTACGCCTGTTCCAAATAAAAAAGAAATTGTGCAGTTAAACCGGAAGATTGACCAGGTAATGCATAATGTAAGAGTGCAGGGCAACCAGTTAAATAATGTATTGCAAACTAAAGTTCCTGTGAATGAAGTAGCAACAAACGGAGGCACTGGATTTTTGATCGATGGCAAAGGATATCTTATGACAAATGCTCACGTTGTCACAGGCTCTTCTACCATTCTCCTCCAGAACAACAAAGGACAGGAATTTAAAGCAAAAATTGTGCACCTTGATAACGTTAAGGACCTTGCTATTCTTAAAATTGATGATGAAGATTATAAACCTGTTACCACTTTGCCTTACAGCATACGTAAAAGTTCTGCTGATTTAGGTGAGCAGGTTTTCACACTTGGTTATCCGCGCGATGAAATTGTTTATAATGAAGGATATATGAGCGCTAAAACCGGTTTTCATGGCGATACAATCAGTTGCCAGATTGCGGTGAGCGCCAACCCGGGTAACAGTGGCGGGCCTGTTTTTAACAGAAACGGTGAAGTAATAGGTATATTAAGTACTGCACAGATTAAAGCACAAGGAGTAGTTTTCGCTATTAAATCAAAAAATGTTTACCAAACCATAGATGATCTGAAAAAAGAAGACACTGCTTATCAAAAAATAAAAGCTCCTACTGTTTCTAATATAAAAGGAATGGACAGGGTTCAGCAGGTTAAACAAATAGAAGATTGTGTGTATATGGTAAAAAGCTTTAGTAAGTAAAGAGCATATTTTTAAATTTAGTAAGTATTGATTACTATTAAATGTGAAAAAAGAAAACGCCGCTTTGTTTAAAGCAATGCGGCCTTTTGTATAACTTTTGTTCAGAGACCTATTCTTTTTGTTCGGAGACTTATTCTATTACCTCTATATTTTTCTTGTATTTCTTCTGATCAAAGACAAATGTATTATCAGCCATATCTGCATTTGTATTTATGTTGCTAAGTTTAAAATCAATTGTGTTACTGCTTTTGTCAACCACCTTTGCTTTGGTAATTATCATTTTAGATTTGTCTACAAACAGGTTTACCTTCTGAAAATTTTTACGCTTGTCAATGGGAGTCATTTGAATTTCGTTATAATTACCTGCGGAAGAAACAAGTTTATAAGTAAAATCTTTATCAGAAAAACCAGTCAATATTTTTTGTGGCGTTAACGCCTGGTCATCTGCGTCTGCCGCAGTTACCGTTACTTCATCATTTCCATTGTAATTCCATATTTTATTGCCATCGCTAAAGATTTCCGTACCTCCCTCTTTTATGTAATATTTGTTTCCTTTAATGGAGATTTTTCCGTTTACGTTATTATTGATTTTTCCTGACCGTGATCTGGACAATAAAGTAAAGCCGGCATTTATTCCTTTATAGGTTTTTAATTTAGCAGTTACTGCGTCTAATATTTTTTTCGCAGCAGGATCGTTCTGCGCTTTAGCCGAACCTGTAAACAGTGTTAGGGCTATTATAAATAAATAATATACTTTTTTCATTTTGATTTAATTCTTGACAATATTAGTCTTTAAGACATCTCGCCCATTTCTTTGTTTAATGATATTTTGTTAAAAGAAATGAACGTTGATAACAGTTAAAATAGCAATTATAAATCGGTTGCGTCACGGGGCAAGCGAAAAAGAAAATATTAGAATCTCGAGTTATTGAAATTCGTGCAATCATCGCAAAATAAATAGAAAGCCAAAGGTTTAATGATCATTAAATTTTGATCCATCAGCTGTTTCCGCCTTTACATAGTGTGTTACGAATGAAGAGAATGGATAGTTCTTTTAAATGTTTTATAAAAAAAGATGGCAGTGGGGCTACCCTATACCTAGTACAGACGAAGTATGCAAACCACCTGAAGGTGATGCGCCGGTGGCAGGCGATAACACCCTGCAACGGCGATGCTTCAAGGAACACCAGCAAGGCAGGCAGAATGTAAATATTCTTCAGCAAGGTTTTATAAAAAGGTATAGATGACTTGGGGTTCTTATCACACTATCTGGGATAACTCCTGCTTGTACGCTTTTAAGAAATTTTCAGCTGCTTTCAGGAGACTGTTTAAATTTTTGTGCTTTTAAAAATTATTTGATATAATTTTCATCAATAAATTAAAAGTTATGAAAAAAAGTCTCTTTTGCCTTTTAACGATAACCCTGCTATCAGGTTCAATAAAAGCACAGCTTGCCAACAGCAAATGGAAAGGTGTGCTGAAATTAGACGATCCGGTTAATGTTGAGTTTGATTTTGGAAAGGATACCCTTACTGTCTTAAACCTTGATAAAAACACCGTTCTTGAAACAATGATTTATACTTCAACCTCTTCCAAATTTACTCTCAAAAAAATTTCGGGACAAAGTGATTGTGAAAGTTATACTATTGGTAAGTATAGATACCAAATCAAGGACAATTCTTTGGTGATGACAGTAGATGAAGATGCCTGCAACGACAGAGCTCCTTACCTGAATAATTTACAATTAATGAAGAACACACTCTAAAGCAAAAAACCTTCAAAGGAATTATTGCACGTTTTTGTGCCTTATTTATATATAGTTTAGACCAAATTTTTTTTTAACCAAACAATAAACGTCGACCTTAAGAGTCTAACTTCTTACACCTTGCTTCTGCCTGGCAAAGTGAATTTGATTTAGGTCACCGGATTGCTAAACTCTCTCCTATTGTAATATTTATGCTTTTATCTCTCTTACACTTTTTTTTGTTCCATCAGAGCTAACTGATAGTATTTCTTGTTTTTCTACTGCCCTCTTTTGCATTTTATCTTTTCGCCTTTTTATAATTTTTTTTGCAGTGGCAAATCCTTCCTGTAAAATCTCTAAAGAGATTTTGCTTTTTTCTATCTTTTCTTTTACTTGATCAAAGCCTGATTTCGTTGTCAGGAACTTACGGTAACCATTTTCATTAATGCCAGGTTTCATTTTCAAGGAAGTGTAAATTCTCTTGTTGATGAAAGCCATTAATCCTACTATTTCTTCAATGTCATTCGACTCATATTTTTTGATTACAAACCTGGAAAGATTAGGACTATTTATCCCTTTTAGTTTAAGGTATTTTGGATAGACACCTTTAAATATAGCTAAATTATGTAAAGAGTTATTGTTAGGAATATGCTTTGATTCTCTGTCACATAAATATTCAAAAATTAAATCAAAGAGATAAAAGGAGCAAAGCATATCTTCAAAAATAGTGACATCGTTAAATATCTTTTCATATAATCCTTCAGAACTGTCTTTATGTGAGATGAATAAAATGTTTTTGTTATTTTCGTTTTGCAAATCAAAAGACTTTATTGCTAAAGTAGGTTCTTGTAAATAGTAAGATAGGTAAGAAAAGGCAAAGACCGTATTACTTACTTTAGTAATTCCGGTTGGTACACTTCTGAATTCATCTTTTCTTTTTTCATACCAGATTTTAGTATTAAAAGACTGTTGCTGAAGTTGAATTTGTATATCATCATTAGCATAAAAATCTCTGTCAGTAACAGGATTTTGGGAATTTGTAAACCTTGTTACTCGAAGATCAAAATCTTTTCCGCCAGATTTTACAATTCTTAAGGATATTAGAGCTTCTCTATCAATGATCTCTCTTTGTGTTTGCGTCGCTTTAGAATAAGCAGAGTAAACCGAGTAAACTGTTTGAGCTCCATTAATAACTTGCAATCCTGTAAGTTCAATAAATTTTGCTTCTTTCCTAATTTCTGGTAGAACACTTGTTATTCCTGTTATGCCGTTATTATAATACCAGAAAAAAGCTGGGTTGTCTAAAACTGTTTTTTCAATTTCTTGATTAAAGTTTGATTTTATTAAAGGGTTTCTTACATTCTTGAAAAATAAACTAAAACCATACTTCTCAAATAAATCAAAAATAGTTTTTGGTTTTATTAAAAACATATTGGCCTCGAAAGGCTTCTTAAGCTCAATATAGTTTCCGTCTTTTTGGTTAAGTCTTTCGATTTCGATTGTTATTTTACTGTCTTCAGGATTTTCTGTGGTTTCAATTGGATTAGTAGGACTTAGTTCTTTATACTTAACATAATATAATCCCTTTTTATTTTATTTATGTCAAAAATTTCAAACGAGGTTTTTTTTATTCGCTTTTGTAAAACTTAAAATATTATCGTCGATTTTATCATTCTTATTGCACAGAGAGATAAATATGAAATTTACTTGTCCGTTTTGCTCTATATGGTTTTTTAAGTCTGCAAGTTTAGCAGTCAACTTTGTATTAGCACTGTTCTTTTTATCTCCTCTTAGAATCGTGTCAAAATCATTGAGGGTGTATTTTATGTCTTTTGTTTCGATTTCAGATTCCACTTTATTTTCAGAATTCCATTTTGACTGTATAATAAAAAATCTTTTGTTTCCAAAACTGTCTACTGTATCGAAAATAATATCACAAGAAGCATCGTCATTGCCTTCAGTTAGAAATGGTAAATAGTTTGTTTGTTTACAATAGAATTCAATAAACCAAATTAAAAAGCCATAAGCCTTTTGATTTGGTTGAGAACCTTTATGCTTTTTTAAAAAAGGATCGCCTGTATACTTAGATAGAATATTAAGTATTTCTGAATCAATGATCGGATAAAACTCTTTGTTTGTCATACTTTTTTTATGGAAATGGTTAGTACGCTGCTAATATAAGAACATAGTACTGAACAAAAACCTCAAGTGTGCGACGCAACGACAGACTGTGCAAAAACTAGAGCCCTTTGTCAAAACATTCAGATACCTACCGGAGAAAAATTTCACACAGACGATTCTCAGGAGGCCGTTTTTAGTTTTTGCACAGTCTGACGATGACGCCATAAAAAACAAAAGCCCATTACATAAAAATCATCTTACAAACTCAACCAGTGATATTTCATCAGCAACTTAAACATTCAACATCACCTCTCCCTCAACCATCAATGGTCATTCAGCGCCATGCCGAGACGTTGGTAGTCTTTCCAGTTGACGTATTCGAGGGCTTTGCGTTGCTCTACCATTGAAATAGGCCATTTTAATGAATTCAGGTACGAAGATGTAATAGCCGGGCTTAAGATAAGACCTGTAATGCCTTATACAGGCTGGCTTATTATAAAATTAGTTTGCTTAGAGCAGGTATAAAGTAGAGCATGCCAATATTAATGATCAATACGCCCGGGCAAACAACACCCTCTGTGTCGAAGGCTTCCCCGTAAGAATACACTTTCCATCTTCCTGTTCATTATCCAAAGGAATACAACGTATTGTTGCCTTGGTAAGTTCTTTTATTTTATCTTCTGTTTCACCTGTTCCGTCCCAATGGGCTGAGATGAAACCTGTTTTTTCATCAAGTAATTGTACAAACTCATCCCAGTTATCAGCTTTTGTTAGATGCTCTTTACGAAAATTATCAGCCTTGTTGTAAATGTTTTGCTGAATATCGTCTAACAGGTTTATAATACTTTTTGTAAGCCCTTCCATAGAAAAGCTTTTCTTCTCCTTAGTATCCCGGCGCGCAACTTCGACGACATTATTTTCAATATCCCTTGCTCCTATGCCAATTCTTACAGGCACACCTTTTAATTCGTATTCCGCAAACTTCCAGCCTGGTCTTGCATTTTCATTGTTATCATATTTCACTTTTATTCCTGCCTGTTTCAGTTCTTTTACAAGAACGGCGACCTTTTCATCTATCATTTTCTTTTGTTCTTCGCCTTTAGATATTGGCACAATAACAACCTGTATAGGTGCCAATTTTGGCGGAAGAATTAATCCATCATCATCACTGTGAGCCATAACCAAAGCGCCGATAAGACGGGTACTTACTCCCCAGCTTGTCGCCCATACATAGTCGAGCTTGTTTTCTTTATCACTGAATTTCACATCAAAAGCTTTTGCAAAGTTTTGTCCCAGAAAGTGAGAAGTTCCTGCCTGCAAAGCTTTTCCATCCTGCATTAAAGCCTCAATGCAATAGGTGTCAACAGCACCGGCAAAACGTTCGTTTGGGCTTTTTACACCTTTTATGACAGGCATTGCCATATAACTTTCTGCAAAATCAGCATATACTTCCAACATTTGGCGGGTTTCTGCAATAGCCTCATTTGCAGTTGCATGAGCAGTATGTCCTTCCTGCCACAGAAACTCGGCGGTTCTTAAAAACAAACGGGTACGCATTTCCCACCTTACTACATTTGCCCATTGATTAATAAGCAAAGGCAAATCACGATAACTTTGAATCCAGCTTTTATACGTATTCCAGATGATTGCTTCACTGGTGGGTCTTATTACCAGTTCTTCCTCAAGTTTGCTTTCAGGATCAACCATTAGAGCACCTTTTTTTTCGGGGTTCGCTTTTAGCCTGTAATGCGTAACTACTGCGCATTCTTTTGCAAATCCTTCTGCATTTTCCTCTTCTTTCTCAAACAAGCTTTTAGGCACAAACAATGGGAAATAAGCATTTTGATGGCCTGTATCCTTAAACATTTTATCAAGCACATCACGCATGTTTTCCCACAGAGCAAAACCATATGGCTTTATTACCATACAGCCACGAACAGCACTATAATCTGCCAGCCCCGCTTTAATAATTAAATCATTGTACCATTGAGAATAATCTTCCCTGCGCGAAGTGATTTGCTTACTCATAAACTGAATTTTATTCTTACCTTAACCAAAAGCTTTAATACTTATAAAGATTTGGCAAAATCTTTGACATTTAATAGTGAAAATAGATTGCGGTAAGCGGCGCAAAAGTAATAACTTAGCATTAGATAAAATTCTTTAACCCCTTTTATATGAAATATAATATTATACTTTTAGGTTTCATGGCTGCCCTGATTACAGGTTGCTCTTCTGCTTATAAAGCCAGCCAGACTCCGGACGATGTGTACTATTCCCCTGCAAGGAGTGGTGGTGCACACAAAGAAGCCAGGAATGAAGACAGATACGAAGATTATGTAAGTTCTCAGGATGATCAATACCTGAGAATGAAAATAAGAGACAGGGAAAGATGGTCGACGATAGATGATTACTCCTATTGGAATGACAGTCGCTATATGCCTTCTTATTCCTATAATTATTACAGGAATAACTGGAATAATTTTTACTCCTGGAATAATCCCTACTCATTGAATAATCCTTACTCCTGGAATAACTTGAACAGCCCTTACTATAACCCGTTTTATTCAGGTGGTTATAACTATCACGGGTATTACAATCCTCAGATGGGTTATAGTCCTTATACCAATGTTTATATCAGCAAGTATCCTGTAAAACTTTCGCCAAATGTAAACAGACCTTCATTAAATGGATATAGTAACCGGAACTATAATAACAGGAATAACGCCCTCAATAACAGGCAAGGGTTGGGTAACAGCGTAAGAAAAGTATTTGTCCCTAACGAAAACAGCGGGTATAGCAACAGGAACATAAATACTTACAATAACAATAATACGTATCGGGCTCCTGAAAGAACTTATACACCCTCATCTCCCAGTTCATCTTCGGGTAGTTCTTCTTCAGGAAGTTCAGGAGGCGGTGCAATTTCACGTCCTTCACGTAATTAAGATGCTTGATCTTTGGATATAAAACTTCTGTAAAAAAACCGTATTCTTTGAATGCGGTTTTTATTAACTTCTATAAATTATGAAAAAGTTTTTACTTTCCTGCAGTTCATTGATGTGCTTTTTAGGAGCAATCTCACAACTGCCTGAAGATGTTCTAAAATACAGTTATTTTCCTCAGCATGGTTCTGCACGAAACCTGGCAATCGGGGGAGCGATGGGTTCATTGGGCGGAGACATAAATGCATTATATGTAAACCCAGCAGGACTGGGTTTATACAAAACACGGGAATTGGTATTAAGCCCGGGGTTTATGTTTAATAATAATAAGGTTGATTTTAGGGGAACTAATACTAAATCAAATAAATCAGGTTTTGATATAGGGACAAGTGGTGTTGTTATTGGTTTTAACAGCCCTGACAGCAAATGGACAAGCCAGGCTTTTAGCTTTGGTATAAACCAGACGGCTAATTTCAATAATTTTGTTTCTTATAAAGGTCTTAACGACGCAAGCAGTTATAGTGAACAATTTGCTGAGCAGTTGAGCAGAAGTGGTTTAAATATTGACGATGCGTTGAATGAGCCAAGTTTCGCCTATGGAACTGCTCCTGCCATATATACTTATCTTGTAGATGTTTTTACTAATAGTGACAGCAGCAAATATATAAAAGGTCTTCCGGAATTTTTATTGGAAAAGGGTATTGCTTTAGACCAGCAAAAAACAATTGAAACCAAAGGAGGCATTTATGAATTCGCCTTAGGTTATGCTGCTAATATGGATGACAGGTTATACATTGGTGGAAGTCTTGGAATCCCTATTGTAAATTACCAACGCTTTACTAAATACAGAGAATCAGATCCGTCAGGCGATCCAAATAATAACTTTGATTCATTTGAACTAAATGATTATCTCACTACGAAAGGCTTTGGTGTTAATGGTAAACTTGGTCTTATTTTTAAACCAAAAGATGCCATACGATTAGGATTAGCTGTTCATACACCTACCTTTTACACCTTAACCGACCGGCAGACTACAGATTTAACAGCAAATACTGAAAATTATTCAGGTACAGATAAAGTTAGTTCTACCCTTTTTACCGGAGGAGATGAAGGCAAAACCTTATATACAGCGACTACAGCATGGAAAGCCATAGCAAGTGCATCGTATGTTTTCAGAGAAGTGAATGATACCCGCAGGCAAAGGGCATTTGTAACAGCCGATATAGAATACGTTGGGTATCCGGGTTCAAGCTATAAGGCGGATGGTGAAAATATAACCAGTAATGATATTCAATACTACGACGAGTTGAAATCTGTCATAAATGATTATTATAAAGGTGCATTTAATTACAGGTTAGGCGGTGAGTTGAAGTTCAATACTTTTATGTTCAGGCTTGGCGGAGCTTATTACTCAAATCCATATAAAGACAAAGCTTTGCAATCGCATCTTGCACAGGTAAGCGGGGGAATAGGATATCGCCATCATGGTATGTTTGTAGATCTTACTTATGTTCATAATTTAAATAAAGATGTAAATTTTCCTTATCGTTTAAGTGATAAGCAAAATACTTATGCGCTACAACAAAATACACATGGTAACGTAGTAATGACAGTTGGGTTTAAATTATAACTTTAGATACATATAGTTTTTGAAGCACTCGTAAAAAGGGTGCTTTTTTTTGTTATGGGCATTTGTAATTCTATTTCACAGTTATGGAGGCTGCAGCGGAAATATTAGTAATTTTATTTAGTTAATGTATCTTTTAATTTCATTGGATTAGGTACTTAGTTTGCAAAACCTTATTAATCTCATCTTAAAGCTCAAGCCGCATGGCTGCGTCATTGCAACAGGACTCCATAAGCTTTTTTCAAAAACTGCTACGCATGTTTTTGAATACCTTCGCAATGCGCTCGGCACCAAACCTTCTGAGGTCCCTTATGTAATGACTGTTGTCAGACTTTTTTTAATTTAGCGAAAGCAATGCCAAATATCTACCTAATCCTTTAATTTCATTACTCAACTTTTTTTAAGATTTTTTACAATAATATTTATTCAAAACGAAAGTCTGTAAAAAAATTGGGGGCCTTGTTCTATAAATTGTTCAAAAATATTTCTTTTAGAAATTGAAGTGCCGAAATAAGCGATGGCATAACAATTGAACATGAATTGCTGATATATATTTATTAAACAAAAAAAATTTGTTATGCTTTGGCGAGGAAGGGAAGGAAGTTCAAATGTTGAGGATCGTCGTGGTATGTCTGGTGGTGGTCTTGCCGTAGGCGGCGGTATCGGCGGACTTATAATAGGTCTGCTTTATATGCTGTTAGGAGGTGATCCTTCAAATGCTCCCGTCCCTTTACCCGGACAGCAGGCAGAGCAAGGCAGACAATATGACCCGCAACAAAATCCTGCGGATGATACTTTAGCCCAGTTTGTATCGGTTGTCTTAAATGATACAGAAGATGTGTGGGGAAACCTGATACGTAATTATAAACAACCAAAGCTTGTATTGTTCAGTGGCGCTGTTCAATCAGCATGCGGATCTGCAAGTGCTGCAACCGGTCCCTTTTATTGCCCCGGTGATGAAAAAGTATATATAGATCTTTCTTTCTTCCGGCAATTGAAAGAACGTTTTGGCGCTCCCGGAGATTTTGCTATGGCCTATGTAGTAGCACATGAAGTGGGCCATCATATTCAGAACCTGATGGGTACTTCAGAGAAAGTACATTCTTTGCAGCAACAATCGGGAGAAAGAGAAGGAAACAAACTATCAGTAAAACTGGAATTACAGGCAGATTTTCTGGCAGGTGTCTGGGCAAATCATGCTCAGGAAATGAAAAATATTTTACAGCCGGGAGATATTGAAGAAGCGCTTAGGGCAGCAAATGCCATTGGTGATGATCGGCTACAGGAGGAAGCACAGGGACGGGTTGTTCCTGATGCATTTACACATGGCACTTCTGCACAAAGAATGTATTGGTTTAAAAAAGGTTACCAAACCGGTGATATAAATCAGGGAAATACTTTTGAGGATCCAAGTTTGTAAGCCCCGCACTAAAGGGAGCTAAGTTCCAAACCCTTAAAGGGTGTACATTATGCCCTTTACAGAATTTTTTTAGGCTTCTTTTTTAAAGCCCCTTTAGGGTTTAGGGCTTCGTGTACCCGAATACAACTCATATTCAAATAGACGACAGTCTATTTTGCTGGTATAAAATTCAATTCTGCGGTTTGCCTTAAGTCCAATCTTTTTTGCCAGATCGAGGTTACCTGTAAAAATATAGCCTGTATATCCCTTGCACCTTTTTTTCATAAAATCCCCAATGCGGGCATAGGTTTCCTGCAATTCAGTTTCAATACCCAAACGCTCTCCATATTCAGGGTTAAAAAATACAACGCCACCTTTTTCTTCGGGCACTTCAGTTGTTTCAAAATCTCCCTGAGAAAACTTTATGGAGTGCTCTACTCCTGCTGCCGCTGCATTAATTTTTGAAATATTCACTGCATCTGCACTTATATCTGAAGCAATAATTATCAATTCATTTATTTCGATTATTTGTTCAGAAAGAAGCTGCCGCTCACTTTCATACATTCCTTTGTCGTAACCAATAACATGCATAAATGAATAATTGCCTCGAAACAAGCCTGGGCGACGATTGGTAGCCAGCAAAGCAGCTTCTATAGCAATAGTGGAAGAACCACACATAGGATTGATAAAAGGAGACCTCTTGTCCCACTTAGTTGCAAGAATGGTTGCTGCAGCCAATGCTTCAAGCATTGGGGCTTTTCCCGGAATTTTACGATAACCATGTTTGGCTAATGTCTCACCGGTTGTATCTATAAATATTTCTGCGGCATCTTCTTTCCAAAATAAATGAAAAACTGCTTCAGCGAGATTCGGGCCTGAATTTGGACGCCTTCCTGTTTTTTGGCGCATTCTGTCTGCAATGGCATCTTTTACCTTTACATTAGCAAATAAAGGTGTTCTTATGTTTGTATTATCAACATTGCTGGTTATCGTAAAGTATCCATCTGCAGATATTATTTGTTCCCAATGTATTTCAACTAATTCCCTATATAATTCATCGGGTGTGGAGGCAGAAAATTTCTTTATGGAAAATAAAACCTGGCTTGCACATCTTAAATTCAGGTTAAGACGAATACAATCTCTCATGGTTCCCTGAAGCTCTACACCTGTAGAAAAAATTCTTTCTAATGAAAACCCTAAATCTGTTATTTCCTGTTGCAAATAAGGAGCTAACCTTTTATTGCATGTAATGATGATGCGGGATGTGGTTTTAAAAATTTGCATGTATGGAAAAACAATTTAAACACGTAGTTACATAGGAGGATAAATAGCACGCAGGTTATTTATAAGGCACATAAAAACAACAGGGACATAAAAATACATTAGATTTATACAACCTGTTCAAAAATATTCTATGTCCATCCTACTGGTTCTATGCCCCTATTTGGTGAGAAAAATTACTTTATGTCTTCCGCTTTTAAACCGCTGTTTACTTTTATATCTTTAAACACAATGTCCTGTTTAAACTGGCCAAGGTCAACAACAACATGGGTAGGTAATTGCAGGCCGTTATATATTCTATAATCAGTAAAATAAGATTGTACAGTTATTTTGCCTCCAGGACCTGCGTCTTTCATAGTAGAAGACTTTACTTTAAAACCGGTTGCAATATCATAATAATTTGTAAACTCCCTGCCTGCAGCAGTTTTTACCTGTAGCGCATACGCATCTTTTCCATCCACCTTTTCTATTCCGCCAACGGCATATGTGTTTCCTTTTTGTTGTAAAAGATAAGCATCCGAGAAAAAAGCTGCTTCCTCATCAATTTCTTCTTTCTCCTCTGCTGTCGGTTCCTGTACCTGGCCTTGCTGCATTATGGAATATTTGCCATCTTTCAGCATCTTTTTTTGAAGAACTACGCCACCCATTGAGACAGTAAATAAATATGCTAAAGGCAAGATATTCTTTTGGTTTACATTAATAGTTTTGCCCATTATAGTAGCTTCCCCGTTAAATTCAATGTCTTTTAAAGATGAAATTGCCTGTGCGCTGCCTGTTGATGCTAATGCCCTTTCCATTATAGTTTGTGCAGTTACTGCTGCGTCTGCTTTTTTTACTGAGGGTGTGGCAACTTCATCACCATACATATCAAAATACTTTACTTCACCATACTTGTCAAGACCCGGGGAGATTTGTTTTGCATTACCAACTATTATAATATGCATTTGATCGGGTAAAATAAACTTATTAGCCATTGACTGAACTGCCTGGGGACTAACATTTCCCAGGTTTTTCAAATAATCCTGGTAGTAGTTTTGAGGAAGATTGTAACGGGCAATATTTAAAGCAAAATTTGCAATAGTAGCCGGATTTTCCAAAGAGCGGGCAAAGCTTCCTGAAATATAATTTTTCATATTTACAACTTCAGTATCGATTACGGGATCTGTACGCATCTGTTTAAACTCGCTTAGAAATTCTCCAACTGCACTATCTGTTTTTTCATTTCTTACAGAGGCCGATGCCGTAAATGCACCAATAAGTCTATCGCTTTTTATGCTCGAATAAGCACCATAAGTAAATCCATGTTTCTCTCTTAGGTTTTCAAATAAACGACCTGAAGCGCCTCCTCCTAATATAGCATTCATAACAGAAGAAGGAATAGCTTCGGAAGAACCCGGTTTTAACGGGACAGGCGTAATGAAAGTTATTAAACTTTGCACACTTGCCGGACGGTCTACAATAGCGATATAGGTTTTAGCCGGGGGCTGAGGTTCTTTGTAGGTAGCTTTAAGAACTACACCTTTTTGCCAGCTTCCAAAATTCTTTTGCGCAAGCTCTTTAGCTTGCGCAGGAGTAATATTTCCCACAAATACCAGGTAAGCAATATTGGGTTTCCAATAAGTGGAGAAATAATTCTTAATGTCTTCAAGCTTTACATTATTTATTGTTTTTTCTGTGATAATATCACCGTATGGATGGTCTTTACCGTAAGTTAAGCGATTAACCACATTTTCTGAAATGGCTTGCGGATCATCTTTTTGTGCCTGTAAACCTGACAATTCCTGCCGTCGTATTTTCTCCAGTTCAGTTGAGGGAAACGAAGGCCTTAACACAATATCACTCATCAGTCCAACTACCTTGCTAAAGTTGTTTGTAAGAGATGCTGCATAAACAGAAGTTGAAGATGTATTAATAGTTGCTCCCATAAAGTCAATTTCTTCATCCAGTTTTTCTTTGCGCATAGTTGTTGTGCCTCGTCTCAGTAATTCGCCTGCCATAGAAGTAAGACCTGCTTTATCCCCTTCAATGATACCGTCCAGGTCTATAGTTAGCGATGCAGATACTCTTGGAAGTTTATTATTTTCTACAACAAATACTTTAAGGCCGTTTGTTAGTGTAAAAGTTGCCGGCTGTCCTATTTTAACCTCCGGTGCCGGTGATGGTTTCGGAGGTTTTGACCTGTCTACCTGTGCTGTTGATAGTAGAGGCAAAAGGATCAAAAGATATATAATATGCTTAGTCATTTATTCGTTTTTTGAATTTCAAGGTTAATTATTGCTTTTACGCACCAGGTGCTTTTGAACCCACGGGAACATAGTACAAAACAACCCGGTTGTTTTTGTTTAAATACTTCCTGGCAACATTCAAAATATCCTGGCGGGTGACTTTATTATAATTATCAATTTGAGTATTGATAAGATTAGCATCCCCAAAATAAACCTCATAGTTAGCAAGGTTCTCGGCTATACCGGCCATAGTAGCATTTGCACTTACGAAAGTGGTTTGCACCTGGTTTTTAACTTTCTGAAATTCTCTTTCAGGTACCATTGTTGTCTTTAAACCATCCACAACACTGTCAATTGCATTTTCCAGCACTCCCGGTTTTACACCCATATTTGCGATAGCTAAATTGATAAATAATCCTGCGTCTTCTAGAAAATAAGGAAAAGACTCAGCCTGTACGGCAATCTGTTTTTCATCTACAATAATTTTATTCATACGGCTTGATGGCCCACCTGATAAAAGTGTAGACAATAAATTAAATGCATAATACTCAGGACTTGTTTCCTTTGGAGCACGATAAGCTTGAAATACTGCAGGCAGTTGAATATTGTCTTGAATGGTATCCCTGACTTCACTACCTAATGGTTTTTCCGTAATTTCCGGACGTGGAATAGGCTTAGTGCCTTTTGGAATTGGACCAAAATAACTTTCAATCTGTTTTTTGGTTTCCTCAATATTTATATCTCCTGCAATAGATAAAACACAATTGTTGGGTACATAATAGGTTTTATAGAAATCAATGAATTTACTAAGCTTTGCTGCATTTAAATGTTCCATACTTCCAATTGGTGTCCAGTGGTAGGGGTGTTGTTTAAATGCCCTTCTGAAAATTTCATACTGAAAAGACATATATGGCTGGTTATCTATCCGCTGACGTTTTTCTTCCTTTACAACTTCGCGTTGCGTATTTACACCAATCTGTTCAATTTTAGCATGCATCATTCTTTCACTTTCCAGCCAAAGACCCAGTTTTAGCTGGTTGCTGGGGAGCAATTCATAATAAAAGGTTCTGTCTTGCGTAGTGTTTGCATTATCTGCACCACCGGCATTAGTTACATATTTCATAAACTCCCCACGCTTTATGTTTTCTGAACCTTCGAACAACAGGTGTTCAAAGAAGTGTGCAAACCCGGTGTAAGCAGTATCTTCATTTTTAGAACCTACATGATACAATGCAGTTACCGCTACAACCGGAGCGGTTGAGTCTTTATGCAGAATTACTTTCAGTCCGTTAGGTAAAGTATATTTTTCAAATGTAATTTTTGGAGCCTGCGCAATTAAACTGCTATTTATAAAAACAGCAGTCATTAGTATTAAAAGCCATTTTTTCATGAAATAAGATTTTAAATGATTCACAAGATGAGAAAAGTAAAAATATAAACAATAGAAGAAAATATTAAAAATAGCCGCTTATCCGAAATTAAAGCCGCTTATAATATAGGAGATTTGTATCAGGTCTGCAAATAGTTTAATTCCTCTGTTAGCATATTGTATTGGGGAATGCTCTAACCGTTTCAACGGTCTAAAAAGACAGTTTGTCTTATTCATTCAGAATACCTAACTCTTTAATTTGAGTAAGGAAAAAACATCTCTTGCAGAAACATCATAAGCATTATACCATCTTATCGTGGTATCCTTTTTAAACCATGTCATTTGCCTTTTTGCATATTGCCGGGTATTAATTTTAATTTTCTCGACGGCTTCTTTCAAGGAATATTTATTTTCTATAAAGTCAAATAATTCTCTGTAGCCTACTGTCTGCAGTGCATTTAGAGATTTGTAAGCATCTAATGTTACAGTTTCAGCTAACAGACCTTCTTCCATCATTTTCTCTACCCTATTATTAATATACTCATATAGTTGAAGACGCGGAAGATCAAGCCCAATTTTAATAATATTGAAAGGTCTTTGCTTTTTACCACCTATTCGAAATGAAGTAATTGATCTTCCTGTAGATAACAAGACTTCAAGAGCCCGCATCAGGCGTTGCGGATTTTGCTGCTCAGCAATTTGCCAAAAATCAGGGTCTTTGTCAGCAAGTTGTGTTTGTAAAAATTCCAATCCTTTTTCTTCATAACCGGCTATCACCGTTTGTCTTATTTCAGGGTCAACAGCAGGAACATTATCCATTCCTTCACAAAAAGCTTTAATGTACAAACCTGTTCCACCTGCCATAACAGCCGTTGTATGATTTTCAAAAATTCTTGCTGCTGCATCTAAAGCATATTGTTCAAACACGCCTGCATTTACTTCTAAGTGTATGCTATGAGAATTAATGAACCAGTGAGGAACTTCGGCAAGTTCTTGATCAGAAGGTTTGGCTACTCCTATATTCAGCTCTTTATAACATTGTCGTGAGTCTGCTGAGATAATCTCAGTTTGTAATGCCTGCGCAACTTTTATAGCGAAAGCAGTTTTACCGACTGCAGTCGGACCACAGATAATTATAACGGTATTTGAATGCAAGATGGTAAGCGGCAGCTCTTAAAAAATACCCTAACAAATAAAGTTGTAAGAATTTTTTATTCTAATATTCTTCCTCACTTCCTGCTTCAGCCTCATCGGTAAGGGTTTCATCTTCACTGTCTTCGGAAGCATCATCACTGTCACCTTCACGGCCAAAGCCTTCTGCACCTGCACTTAAATCGTACTTTTCTTCAATATCTATAAATTTATCTCCAAGCAGGCTTTTTGTTCCATACTGGGCCGGGCCAATTCCTTCGGTACGTACAGTAGACGGATAGTTAATTTTCGGGCTTTCTTCTTTGCTCACATTAATTAGTTCAACCAAAAAAGTCCAGCCTTTTATAAAATCATAGGTATATATAAATTTTTGATTGGGGTCTTTAATTTGCGAACCGATGGGCGTTTCCGCCATCAGCAACGGTTCTGCTTTATATTCCTTATCGTATTTCTGCAGTGTTATTTCGCGGCCACGTTGCCGGTTATCATTGCTTCGGTAAAAGGTTGCCTGGTGTTTGTTGTCAAATTCATAAGCTTTTAAAATAGCATTGTGAAGGTCGGCAAAAGTCTGCGTATGTTTTATCACGATGTCACGGTATACACTGTCGTCTTCTTCATAATATGCACGAAATCTTAAAACAGCCATTTTTTGATTCTTTGTTTAAATTGTTAATAGTAACAATTGAATGGAAAATACACTTTTCACCAGGATAAATAACACGCTAATATTGATTTAAATGTCGTTCATTTTATCCTTCATAAAAATGTTTACAGCCCGAAGGCATCCTTTGAAAGCTTTTCTGCAAGGAAATCCGTTTTAAATTTTTTTTTCAATACCAGCATCAGTTTTCATGGTAACATCCTTGCGTCGCAATCACTTTATCAGCAAACCAATGGGCATCTTTAGCCTTTATTGCCGGGTCTTTAAGAATTGTAAAACAGCTTTTAAATACAAACTCCTTACCACACTTTTTAAAAGATGGTATTAAGTCAGACAACAGGTTTAATATTTAACTGCTCACCTTTTTGCAGCATAAAGTTATAGGCTTCATCATAATTGTTCGGTATTATGCCATCAAGTATTGCTTCACGTATTGCATCCTTAATAATTCCAACATTTCGACCCGGAGTTAAGCCAAATGTTTCCATAATTATCTCACCGGTAACAGGAGGCTGCCAATTACGGATTTTATCAAGTTGCTCTACTTCCTCAATCCGCTTTTTTACCAGTTCAAAATTCGAAACATACCTTTTAACTTTTGTCTTGTTTTTACTGGTTATATCAGCATTGCAAAGCATCATTAATGAGTCAATATCATCTCCAGCATCAAAAATCAGGCGACGTATTGCGCTGTCAGTTATGCTTTCTTTTGTTAAGCTTATCGGGCGCAAATGCAGTTCGACCATTTTTTGCACAAAACGCATTTTTTCATTTAGCGGCAGTTTTAGCTTACTGAAAATTTTGGGTACCATTCGTGCTCCAACTACTTCATGGCCATGAAAAGTCCATCCATGCCCTTCTTCAAAACGTTTGGTGGCAGGTTTGCCAATATCATGCAAAAGGGCTCCCCAGCGAAGCCAAAGGTCTTTTGTATTAACACTTATATTATCAAGCACCTGAAGTGTGTGGTAGAAATTGTCTTTATGCCCTTTTCCGTCTATATATTCTGCACCGGCCAAAGCAACCATTTCCGGGAAAATAAGGTTTAACAAACCTGAAGTGAACAATAGTTCCCATCCGGCCGAAGGTCTGTCACTAAGCATTATTTTATTTAATTCATCAGTAATTCTTTCCTGCGAAATAATTGTAATTCTTTCTTTATTGGCTTTGATTGCCTGAAAAGTATTTTCTTCTATTTGAAATTCTAACTGTGCAGCAAAGCGGATTGCCCTCAACATCCTAAGCGGATCATCACTAAAGGTTTGTGAGGGTTGTAAAGGAGTGCGGATGAGATGAGCATCAATATCTTTGATACCATTGAAGGGATCAATTAATTCGCCATAATTATTTTTATTGAGACTTATTGCAAGAGTGTTGATTGTAAAGTCACGCCGGTTCTGATCGTCTTCTATCGTTCCTGGCTCAACTTCCGGTTTGCGGCTGTCAGAGCGATAACTTTCTTTTCTGGCTCCTACAAATTCTATTTCAAACTCATCAAACCTGATTTGTGCAGTGCCAAAATTTTTAAAAAAGGCAACAGCGGGGCGGGGAGAAAATTTTTCTGCAACCTGGTGAGCCAATAAGATTCCATCGCCGAGACATACTATATCCATGTCTTTTGCAGGGCGCCGAACTATTTTATCGCGAACAAAGCCACCAATAAGAAATGCAGGCATATTAAGATCAATTGCTGCATTACTTATTTTCTTTAAAACAAATTGTTCTTTATTGCTGCAATCTATGACCATGATTGCAGCAAAGATAATTGTTTATAATTGTTGTTATAACTGTGGTATTCAGGTATTAAAAACCATTTTCACTTTTATTACAAATGAAAAATGTAGTAAATGGTATTCAAAACCTTATTATTCAAATTCCAGTTCATTGCTGAAATATTCCCAATTCAAATTGCTGCTAAAAAAGCTATTAGCAGAATCTGATATATTAATTTGGTATGAAGTATTTGGTGAAATGGTACCCTCTTTTTTGTTTTCTACGTCGATAGAATAAAGAAAATTAGTATGTATCACCGGATTATTAGGCTGTGATAAGTTATTTTGTTGCATAAAGTTTTTGGTTTCATACACATTAAAACAATTATTCTGCCATAAGAGTTCTAATTATATTAAAAATAAAAAATGTTAATAATTACTAATATTTAAGGCCGTATAACGAAAAAGCGGCCACTCTTCCATTTTATGATAGAAGAAGCAGAATGAATTATTTCATCATCTTGTCCAAAAGAAACTACATAATCAGCTATATTTTTTATTTCCCCGGAAATGCTTTTAAAATTTTGTGGAGAAGGTTGCCCATGAGAATTAGACGAAGTTGAGACAATAGGTTTTTTAAATCTTTTTATCAAATGCCTGCAAAAATCCTCTTTAACAAGCCGAATAGCTATGCTGCCATCTTCATTTAAAACTTCGTCCGCCACGTTTAGTCCTTGCTCGTATATGACAGTTGTAGGTTTGGTTATGTTTTCAAGGTAATTGAATACTTCGGGGTCAGGAGCAGCTACATATTGCAGAACATCTCTCTCTGATGCAAGCAAAACAATTAATCCTTTGTTTGCTGGTTTCCCTTTTATATGCATTAATTTTTCAACAGCAGTACTATTGGTAGCATCACATCCAAGGCCCCAGATGGTATCGGTGGGATACAGGATCACGCCTCCTTTATGCAATACCTCCAGGCATTGTTCTATATCATAAGAGAAATCAGTCATCGGAGGCGAAGATATACCTGCATAACCTTTGCAGCACAATTTTTAGGAGTAAAGTTCTGAGCGTGAAGCCAGCCCTTTGCTTTCATCTCTCTTACCAGGGTTTCATCTGTAGCTAATTTTATCATTCCATCCACAATTTCACGAGGAGAATAAGGATCTACATAATAAGCAGCATCACCGCCTGTCTCAGGAAGACAGGAAATATTTGACGTGATCACCGGAACTTTACTCCACAATGCCTCCAGGACCGGAATGCCAAAACCTTCAAAAACTGAGGGATAAATAACTCCTGCAGAAAGCTGGTAGATAGCAGGAAAATCCCTGGCAGACTGATAAGAAGGAAAATTCGCGGCTTCCGTTTCTGATAAAAAAATGACCTGCTCCTTCAGGCTGTTTTGATTTATAAACTCTTTTACCCGTTCTTTATATTTTTCTCCATCTCCGATTACCACCAATGAAATATTTAATTTTCCTTTTAACTCATAAAGCGCTTTACATATATTTAATAAGTTTTTTCTTTCTATTATCGAACCCACATACAGGAAAAAACGATCAGGTAACTTGTAGAACTTTTTAATCCTGCTCTTTTCATTTTCAAAAATGCTTTTAGCAAAAGCCGGGTTACAACTTTGGTAGCAAATTGTTATCTTATCTTCAGAAATACCATAGAAGTTTATAATATCTTCCTTTGTTTGCCTGCTTATAGCTATAATATGATCGGCATTTTTACAGGCATATTTAAATTTTCTTCTGTAAATCTGTACATCTATCCAATTATATTGTTCCGGGTACCGCTCAAAGATGAGGTCATGAATAGTTACTACTGAGCGAATTCCTGTTTTTTGAATGCCCGCAGGTATTTCATGACTAAGGCCATGATAAATATCAATACCTTTTTTTTGAAGATCTTTTTTAACCCAACTGCTTCTCCATACAGACTTTAGCTTTTTTGAGAAAAAATTTCCCGGAATAATATTCTCAACATTGGTCAAACCAGAAATGTCAAACCGGTCTGTAAGCCTGGGAGCACACAAATAATAATGATTTTCAGGATAAAAAGCAGCTAACGAAGATATAAGCGTACGACTGTAATGGCCTAAGCCTGTTCCGTTTTGATAAGCTCGTTTTGCGTCAAAGGCTATTTTGTCTGAACCGGGATTTATGGGATTTTTGGGATTGATGGGATATGCTTGATGTATTGAAGGGATTTATATTATCATTATTTGCACAATTTCGAAAATTCATTTCAGATTTCCTCATAATCCTTATAATCCTTGAAATCGTGGTTCTATCTTATTTCCCTTGTTTTTTTAGATAACCGTTAATTTCGCACAAATTTTTAAAATATGGAAATGCAGTCATTAGTACAGGAAGCATTTGCTAAAAGGGAGCTTTTGAAAACGCCACAATATGAACAGGCAGTAAGAGACGTAATTGAAGAAGTGGACAAAGGACGATTGCGTGTAGCTTCACCAGCACAAGACGGATGGGTTGTAAACGAGTGGGTGAAACAGGCAATATTAATGTATTTCGGCATTCAGCAAATGGAAACATACATCTTGCCACCTTTTGAGTTTTATGACAAAATGAAGCTCAAGAGTAATTATAAAGAATTGGGTGTACGCGCTGTTCCGCATGCTGTTGCACGATATGGAGCTTTTCTTGCTAAAAATGTTGTTTTAATGCCAAGCTATGTAAACATCGGAGCCTTTGTAGATGAAGGTACAATGGTAGATACCTGGGCGACTGTAGGTAGCTGTGCACAGATTGGTAAAGACGTACACCTAAGCGGCGGCGTTGGAATAGGTGGAGTTCTCGAGCCCTTGCAGGCAACTCCCGTAATTGTTGAAGATGGCTGTTTTCTGGGCAGCCGCTCAATTGTAGTGGAAGGGGTTATCTTAGAAAAGGAGGTCGTGCTGGGAGCAAATGTTGTACTCACACAATCAACAAAAATTATAGATGTCAGCGGTGCCGAACCTGTTGAATACAAAGGACGTGTTCCTTCACGAAGTGTTGTAATTCCCGGCACTTACCCGAAAAAATTTCCTGCCGGAGAGTATAATGTAAGCTGCGCTTTAATCATTGGTAAACGTAAGCCCAGCACAGACTTAAAAACAAGTTTAAATGATGCGCTGAGAGATTTTAACGTAGCGGTTTAGGGAAGTCATTTGGTCATTAAGTCATTTTGGTCATTGGTATTTAGTTATTAGGCCTGTCTGTGGTCTGTCGTCTGTGATCTTTCCCTTGATATGAATATACTTCATCAAAATAACAGGATAACTATAGCAGGTTTTTTAATAACATTTACAGGTGCTGTTTTATTTTCTACCAAAGCTATTATTGTAAAAAAAGCATTTGGCAATACCCATACAGATGCACTTACCCTGCTTACTTTACGTATGATTTTTTCGCTGCCTTTTTATATTTTTTCTGCCATAGTTATCAGTAATAAAAAAGAAAACATACGAATAAGTAAAAAACAGTGGCTATATGTTACCATATTAGGCTTGTTTGGCTATTACATTTCAAGCCTGCTTGACTTTATAGGGTTACAATATATATCTGCAGGTCTTGAAAGATTAATTCTTTTCCTTTATCCAAGTTTTGCTGTGCTCATAAATGTTTATTTTTTCAAACAGAGGCTGTCAACGCCGCAAAAGATTGCTTTGCTGCTCACTTACCTTGGAATTGCTATCGCTTACTATGGTGAAATAAGAATTGATACCGGGAACCCAAACTTTTACTTTGGCAGTTTTATGGTCTTTATCTGTGCCATTACCTACTCCATTTATATTGCCGGAAGCGGAAGAATTATTCCGTTGATTGGTGCTAACAAATTTACCGGCTTTGCCATGCTTGCAGCAACCTGCGGCATTTTTATCCATTTTTTATTCGAAGGAAATATTCAAACATTATATACAAGCGCGGCCCTATGGAAGTATGGATTATTGCTCGCAATACTTTCTACAGTCATTCCTTCATTTATGGTATCTAACGGACTGAAGCGGATCGGAGCAAATAATGTAGCCATTATATCAGGAATTGGCCCTGTCTCCACAATTGTGCAGGCACATTATATTTTAGGCGAAAAAATATTTGCCGAACAAATCGCAGGTACTTTAATGGTCATTGCAGGAGTGCTTTTAACAGGATGGAAAAGAAAACAATTGCGGGAATAAAACATTGATAGCGTCTTTTATAAGTGTTTAAAGCATTATTTTAAGTCTTTTTTGTTTACCAGCTAATATCACTGATTTGACTGTAGTGGCGACGCTCCGTTCAAAAGCAGTTTTTTAATCTGTCTTCAGTTTCAGTCTCTAAGCCTTAAATTATTAACCGGTATTAAGACAGAGCACGTTAGTGAGTGCAGCTTCATAGCCCGCCTTAAGGTCCTGAGGCTATAATTCAAAACCCAATACCCATAGGCTTTAGCCCAACTTAACCGGATAAGAGAGGAAGCTTTTTTCAGTTTTTACCAGGTCATATAAGCGTTGTAAGTTTCACTATATCTTTTGTATATTTGCACCCCTAAAACATCTTAATAAAAAAGCTGCCCAAGTGGCGAAATTGGTAGACGCACTGTGTTCAGGTCGCAGCGTTCGAAAGAATGTGCTGGTTCGAATCCAGTCTTGGGCACTTTGCAATCCCTGTAAATCATACAAATACATTGATTTATAGGGATTTGTAGCTTTAAGTGTATTTCTTTTCCACTATTTTCCCCGCTTTTTACATTATTTTTTGACTTAAACTTGACTTACACTATGACTAACAGATAAAATTAGACACTATGACCATAAATGTATTGTCAAAAGTATCGCGTGATAACAGTAAAGTTTGGTATTATTTAGAATGGGGAAGAGCCAGCAGTAGAATTTCAATTAAACATCGTGGAGTTTACCCTGAGAATCGAAGGGTTACTCACTTATTGTACTGTGGTCAGTGGCTTCAACAGAAAGGGCAGTAGTTTCTTCTCCGTTCTTTTGTATCTTTTTGTAGCTTTTGTAATTCTGTTGCCAGACCGAGTCCTGCTATCAATCATGATTTAAGTGATCCGGTGGAACACTTAGACCAGGTCGGGGTTACACTTTGCACAGATGTAAATAGTCGCGAACCGCCCTCATATTGGCGCGAATACCCTTGATGGGAGAAACCTGTGTGTTTTAACTTTGTATAACCATTAACCTAACAGCAAACAGACATGAACAGTATCAACAATACAATCGCCGGACTTGAACTGGCCCAAATCGGTTGGGTGGTCCCGGACATTCACGTCGCCGTAAAATTCCTTGCGAACGCCTTGCATATCGCTGGCTTTCCCGACCCGGAACCCATTCGTGCGCAGGATTTGGGCATGACGTATTATGGCGAGGTCGTGGCCGGCGAATGGCTTACCACTCAAACTTATAACGGCGGTACCTTCATCGAACTCGTGCAGCCGGTTTCAGGTGAAAGCATGTTTCATGACTACCTCGCCCAATATCCCGCAGGCGGCACACAGCACCTTGCCTTCCGTTTGCCGGTTGCCGATTTCGAGCGGGTGACAAGCGATCTGTGCGAACAAGGTTATGCGATCATCAGCGAAGTGAACCACCCAATTGCCCGTATGGCTTTCTTCGACACCTACCAAACGCTGGGCGTTGCCACCGAGATTATGGGCATCACGCCGGAAGGATGGATCGCTATTGAACAGATGCAGAAGCCCCGGTGAGAATTTATTTATCCCAGTCTTATTAAAAGCTAACTTTTATTTCGCTGTTCCGGTTTCATCTTTAGTTGGTTTAAGGTTCCTTAGGATAGGTTTGAGCCACGAAGACTCAAAGACTTTAAGTTTGGATTTGCAGCTTTTGTAATTCTTTTGCCGGACGTAGTCCTGCAGTCAATAATGATTTAAGTGATCCATGGAAATACTTAAACCAACGTAAGGATACCATTATTTAACTAGTTAAACCACACCGGATAACCTTGTCTTCGTAAATCCCACGTAAGCTTTTCCTCCATTTTTAAAGCTTCCTCACGGTTCATTGGTTTTACATTCAGATGTTCGTACAAACTTGAGCGAAGATATATTCCATACTTCTGAACGACGTTAGCCGATAGCTTGTGACCTTTCTGGTTTATGTGTCCGGTTTTGTGTTGTTGCAATCGTTCTGCGGGTGTCTTACTGGTCATGCCTACATAAAGACACTCCAGTGTGCCATTGAATTGCGGGTTAGCAGCCCTGAACTTCCAGTTTTCGGTAAACACTCTTTTTGATAGTTCTACCACATATACCCGGTATGTCACTCTCGGTATTTATTGTAGCTTTTACTTTTTCAAAGTAAGCATTATCAATCCTTCTAAACAAGGTGTAGCTGTTCAGCCAGGTATTGCACCGTCATCCTTTCTATTTTTGTTCATCTCCCTTTGCCGCATAGGCATGGCATCAATTATTGAAAACAATTGGTCAGTATTGAGTAGCTTATTTGTACGGTATTTTTCTAATCCATCCTTACCAATAAGAACTACTGTAAATCGGGCAGTATCTACTGAATACTTTTTAAACAGAGGACTTTCCTTTTCTACAATAGTTATCTTAATATCTCGCTCGTTAACACCTCCGGCAGCTTTTTTAAGTAAACTTAATTGTTGTTCCGCTAACTGCACATCTGCTACACTTTTAAAAATCAGCAACTGTCGATGTGATGAAAATTGTCCCATTGTACTGATTGCTAACAGCAAACCTATTATCATAAAATATTTCATTTAAATAACTTAAATCACAGAAATAATCTTTTTAAGACCTTTTTTTGATTATGAGCCCTAATCTTCAAAAACCTACTGCCCACCTGGCCACTTCAGCCTGATATCCAACATTAACTAACGCAATCCGAATGCGCAGGTATCAGGTGTAAATACAACCATCCAGAGGTTTTGTTTGTTGTAATGGCTAAATAAAGAATGGTAATGGAAAACATAGTTGTTGTTGGTGGAACAAAAGGGATTGGGAAAAATATTGCTGACCTTCTGAAAGAAAGTAATCTGTTTGTAATTGCACGCACAATAAATGAAACATCTGATATTGATGATGGTAATTTCATCAAAGCTGACGTTACCCAGCCAACTATTGACCTGTCTATGTTACCTGAAGTAATTGATGGCCTTGTATATTGCCCGGGAAGCATAAACCTTAAACCTTTTCACCGGTTGACGGACCAGGATTTTGTAGACGACTGGAATATTAACTTTATGGGTGCTGTCAGGATTATTAGACAACTGTTACCGAATTTAAAAAAGGCAAAGAGCCCTTCTATTGTTTTATTTAGCACTGTTGCGGTTTCGATAGGCATGCCTTTTCATGCAAGTATTGCAGCGGCTAAAGGTTCTATAGAGGGATTGACCAAAGCGCTTGCAGCAGAGTTGGCGCCAAAAATAAGAGTGAATTGCATCGCTCCTTCTTTAACTGAAACTCCCCTATCCCACAAGTTAGTCAACACTCCCGAAAAAATTGAAGGGGGAGCAAAACGTCATCCTCTGCAGCGAATAGGGCAGACAAATGATATTGCACAAATGGCTTGTTTTCTTTTGTCAGGTAACGCAAGCTGGATGACGGGCCAAATCATACATATTGACGGCGGCATGTCAACTTTGAAAGTATAATATGAAAATACTTCTTACCGGCGCTACCGGTTATATTGCCCAAAGATTGTTGCCGGTTTTATTGGAAAACGGGCATGAGGTGGTGTGCTGTGTTCGCGATAAGAAGCGATTTGACATCGGGAAGTATAAAACATATCCTTTGGCTGTTGTTGAGGTAAACTTTCTTGATAAAGCGACCTTAAACAACATCCCTTCAGATATTAATGTGGCATATTATCTTATTCACTCTATGGCCACAAGCGGTGATGATTTTGAAAAACTGGAGCAGACATCTGCAGAAAATTTTAAATTTAGAATAAGTCAAACGCTTGCAGAGCAGGTTATTTATCTTAGTGGAATTGTAAATGAAGAACATCTTTCAAAACATCTGCTTTCAAGAAAAAATGTAGAAAAAATATTAAGCACTGCGCCGTTTGCTTTAACTACTTTACGTGCAGGTATCATTGTGGGTTCTGGCAGTGCCTCTTTTGAAATTATCCGCGACTTAGTGGAGAAGCTGCCGGTAATGGTAGCACCGAGGTGGCTGCATACAGCATCGCAGCCTATTGCCATAAGAAATGTGATCGAATACTTGTCAGGCGTCCTATTTAAAGAAGTAACTTACAATAAAAGCTTTGATATAGGAGGCCCCGAAATACTTACCTATAGCGAAATGCTTTTGAGATTTGCCAAAGTAAGAAAGTTGAAAAGAAAAATTTTTGTTGTACCTGTGATGACGCCTAAACTATCGTCCTATTGGTTATACTTTGTAACATCCACCTCCTACACACTTGCTGTAAACCTGGTTGAAAGTATGAAAGTAGAAGTAATTTGTAAACAAAACAACCTAAGCACGCTGCTGGGAATTCAGTTAATTGGATATGAAAAGGCGATTGAACTTGCTTTTGATAAGATCGAACAAAACCAGGTGGTTTCAAGTTGGAAAGATGCACTTACCAGCGACACACTATATGGCGGTATATCAAAACATATTGAAGTACCAGGCAACGGATGTTTTAAAGATTTTCGGTCAAAAAAAGTAGATGACGTTAATCGTGCTATTAATAAAATCTGGTCAATTGGTGGCAATACAGGATGGTATTATGGTAACTGGTTATGGAAGATAAGGGGAGTTTTAGATAAACTGGTGGGAGGAGTAGGACTTAGAAGAGGCAGGAAGAGCCCGACCGAAATTTCGACCGGTGACTCACTTGATTTCTGGAGGGTAATATTAGCTGATAAAAAGGAGAAGAGGTTGTTGTTGTATGCCGAGATGAGACTGCCTGGTGAAGCGTGGCTTGAATTTAAAATCGTTGGTAATATATTATATCAAACAGCAACCTTTAGACCATTAGGACTTTGGGGCAGGTTATACTGGTACTCTGTTTTGCCTTTCCATGGCTTTATATTTAAAGGAATGATTGAAAATATTGCTAAAGCGGACTAATCGTTGCTCGTGCAATATTTCAATTTGTAGAACGGCTAAAGATCTTTGCTTAATATTGTCTTCGTTGTTAAAACAATTAATAGCACGGGAAAATCCTTTTTTTAAAATTTATCGAAAAAACATTTATTTCAAGGTTTGTAAGCCTTTCCAATAATTAGCCTGTCGCCTGATAAATCTGCTCCAAACAAACGAGGAACACGGAGATATTTACCGTTTGTGTTTTTATAACTATGAATGGCCATAATAAGCTTACCACTTAAAGTATTAAACAACATTCCATGACCACAATTGGAAGGTGTAATAGGCTCCTTTTCTTGTATCCAAGTATCTTGCAATATTACCGCTTTTCGAATAAGCCACTCCTTGTGTGTAAACATCGTAAATCCAACTGGTTCAAATCATTCCTAAACGGCCGGTTCCTGTGGTAAACAAATATGGTCTATCTGTTACCTTATTAGGCACCTGGAAAATAGTAGTGTCTTGCTTTATTCCCTTCGCAACATTTTACATTGAAAACAAAATATTAAAAAATCTAAAAGACGTTAAATGATGGAAGCTATTTTAGAATTATAGCTCGTGCATTCTATTGCCTGATACAATCGTGCTACCATATTTGATTTAAATGCGTCCCTCAACAATATTATTGAGGCCATTGTTGTAGTTGAATAATGTGATGGAAATGAAAACAAGAAATGTTGTTGGTATGACAGTGCTGGGCCTGGTTGCGCTGGTACTTTTAAAATCCTGCAAAACCATACCTAAAAATGCAGTGGCGGTAAAGCCTTTCGACGTAGAAAAATATTTAGGCAAATGGTATGAGATTGCGCGGTTTGATTTCCGGTTTGAAAAGAATTTAAATAACACTACCGCTAATTACTCGTTAAACGATGATGGAAGCATTAAAGTAGTGAACCGCGGCTACAACTATAAAAAGGGAAAATGGGAAGAGGCTACAGGCAAAGCCAAATTTGTTTCCTCGCCCAATGACGCCAAATTGAAAGTATCTTTCTTCGGACCTTTTTATTCCGGCTACAATGTAATTGCGATGGATGATAACTATAAATACGCATTGGTAGCAGGAAAAAATCTTGATTATCTCTGGTTACTCTCAAGAGAGAAAACCATTTCTGAAAAATACAAACATAGCTTTTTGCAAAAAGCAACTGAGGTTGGATACCAGGTGGAGAAATTGGTATGGGTGAAACAGGAGTAATTGATCCTATTCGGATTTAATCCTTTTCCTATACTTCACACTATATATCCCCGTTGACTAAAAAATTCCAGTTTTATTGTTTTTCGGGAAAGTTAAAAGCTGATGCCTTTGCCACCGCAGAACAGATAGCAACTACGCTATAGTGGTAAACCAATACCAACCGCGATTTGTCAAGTTTCCAGGGTTTAAATAATGATAGTAAAGGTTGAATGAATGAAAGCTACTTCGGTAGCTTTTTGTTTTTAAGTAGTCAGCGATAGAGTTTCAATTAAACATCATTGTGTCACTTACTTGTGCTTGTAGTAGTTAGAGCGGCAGGTTAGGCAGCGAAGCCGTTCTTGTGTCTTTTGACCAACAACTACAGTATGGGTTATCCCTCGGCAGGCAGTGCTTTAGTTGCAGATGACACACCGTGCAACGGTTACGCTGCTATTAACCTACCGTGTGGACACATCTTTTTGGAACTAATATCGTATGAAAATAACACAAATTGGAAGGCTTTAAATTAAAATTTTAATTAATAACATAAGCAGTATATAACAAAAAAGCTCTATTTTTTATACTCATATTATTTTAAAATTAAATTCATCTGTCCCAAATCAAGCTGTTTATTTTGAATACATAAATGAATAAAAGATGTGTCCACACAGTAGGCTATTAACACCTGCAAAGCCAAAATGATAAAAGTTTGAAGACCTTGTGTTGTTGTTCTATCACATTTAAAGAGATATAAGGAAAACCGAAAGAAGATAATCATAAGTAGCTATTTTTACAATCATAAATAATAGTATGATTAAGAGGATCTTCTTTAAGAACTACAAATCGTTTAAAGAACAGCAAGTGCTGGAATTGAAACCTATGACGGTTTTGATTGGAAAGAACAGTTCCGGTAAAAGCGCTATAGCTAAATTGCCGACTTTGATTGAAAATTCTCTGTCAGGTAGTTTTTCTGAACCCCTTTTGTTAAGTAATAATGGTGTTGAATTGGGTGCGGAGTTTAAGGACTTAATTACTGAGAGATCAAGAATTGGTTCTCTTTATTTAGCTATAGAAGATGAATCTCAAAAGTTAGAAGTTGTAATCGGCGCAGGTACCGGTACTAAAGATATTCCTAAAGTATTCAGTTGGACCTTACGCAATGCAGAGGATGTCTACGAAAGTAATGAAAGCGATCAGTTTAAAGGCTTCGTGTTACAATCCCAATTTGAAAGCTCAAAAATCAAAACCTTAAAGTTAAACACTGAATATATAGGACCTTTTAGAGAGCTACCCATTCGATCTTACAGTCGCCCTAATAGCTCAAAAATTGAAAAAGTTGGCATAGATGGAGGAGGTGCTTACCCTCTCCTAATTCAAAGTGCTTTAACTACTGAAGGACTTTTAATTAATGAAGTAAGTACTTGGTATCAAAACCATTTTCAAGGTTGGGGAGTAAGAGTTAATGAAGACAAAGACCCTTTTTTTCAAATAGAATTAGTGAGGAATGGGGGAAATTTAGCAATAAATATTAAAGATGTAGGTCAGGGAATGAGTCAAGCCCTACCCTTGGTGACACGAGCATTCATGGAAACGATGGATCAAACTCTAATAATCATTGAACAACCAGAACTTCATTTACATTCCGCAGTTCATGGAGATATTGCAGAATTGTTTTTAAAATCAATAGAAAGAGGGGGAAGGCAATATTTAATCGAAACACACTCGCAAAATTTCGTATTGAGAATAAGAAGGCTTGTCGCAGAGAGAGTAATTAACAAGGATGATGTGGTGATATATTATGCAGATTTTGATGAAAAAACTGGAACAAGCATATTGAAACGGATTGATATTTTAGATGATGGGAAAGTGAGTTATTGGCCGACAAATGTATTTAGTGAGACTCTGGAAGAAACTATTGCGATCCGAACTGCTCAGCTAAAAAATCCTGAACATGCTGATTCAAATTAAAGAGGATTTATTTGAAGGAGAAAATTTCAAAGGACTAAATTACCTAATACAAATCGCTTCTTACAAGCAGCGGTATGAGTTGTTCGTAGACTTAACTTTAGTTCAAAATTGTGAATTGTATATAAAATTAGATCAGGCTGATAAAGAAGTACTAGAACAAGACTTTAATAGGTTTGTTCAGGAAGCAGCTGTTCCGCAATACGAAATTACGGAAGTAGTGTCTCATCAGAAATCGTTAAGTGTAGATGAAGCCGTTCGCTTTTTAAACCAGCCGTTTATAATTTTACTGGAGAATAGTAACAACGATTCTCATTTTATGAAAGCTATTATCTATCATTTTGGAGAACATAAAATCAAGATTCATTTAGAGAACAATTGGATTAAATTTGGAAATATGGGTGGCGGAGAGAACTTGAGAAATGTTTTAACTGGGATTAAAAATGACTTTGAAAATTTGCCAAAAAAAAGCGAGTCCTATTTAAGATGTTTTGCCGTGCTTGATAGCGACAAATCGTATGAAAATATGCCTATCAAACCTGACAAAGAGAAGTCTTTAGTATTTCTAAACACTCACAATGTACCCTTTCATGTCCTAGAAAAAAGAGAAATGGAAAACTATTTGCCAGATGAAGTTATTGCATCTGTTGAAGATAATTTTATAGAACTTTATCTTGCTTTGTCCCCCTTTCAAAAGGATTATTTTGACCTTCAGTTTGGCTTTAATAAAAACCGAACCGATAAAAATTATGACCAAAGGATTTTAGATTTCTATAAAACAGTTTCTAATGAAGATTGGAAGATTTTAAAAAATGGCATCAGTACTGATGTGTACAAAAAAAGTTTTAAAACGGAATTCCCGAAGCTTTTTAATCATGAACTAGTTACTAGAGATACTCTTCTTTCAAGATGTTCTCATCATGAAGGAGACCCGAATGAGCTTTTTAATTTAGTATCTGAAATAACAAATCTATTATGAGTGCTCACCTGCAGATTAATACAAGGGTTAGAAGGCTTATTCATTATATGGAAGATATAGAGAAAGGGCTTATCCAAATTCCAGCTTTTCAAAGAGACTTTATATGGAAAGCCAACGATAAGCTAGAGCTTTTTGACAGCATAAAAAGAGGATATCCTATAGGATCCATTTTGTTTTGGAAACCGGAAAATGAACCGTTTGAAGAAGGTTTAAAAATTGGACCTTACATAATTCCGACAAAATCTCACAACTACTTTTATATCTTAGATGGCTTTCAAAGGTTGTCAACATTGTTTGGATGTCTAACAAACCCAAATAAAACTACTCTTCAATTTAGTTGGATTGAATGGAACAAGGAATATCAAATATGTTATGATTTGGATAAGGAAGAATTCTTCATACCGCGTTCACCAAAGCTAGAAGCATTTCAAGTTCCAATTTACCTTCTTATTGACACTCGCTCTTCCTTTAATTTTCAGAAAAACTTGTATAATAACAAGGTGGACCAAAAACAGGTCGATGTATACATGGATAGGTATGAAAAACTTGGAACTACGCTTATTGATTATCACCTTCCATCGATAGATATTATCGGAGGAGAGATAGAAGAAGCGGTAGAAATATTTTCAAGAGTTAATTCAAAGGGAGCTGATATTTCTCCAGATTGGATGGTGTCAGCATTAACCTACAATAAAGATAAAGATTTTAGATTAGCAAGCTTAATTGATAACCTTACTCAAGAACTTAGAATTTACAACTTTAATCGTATCAAAAGAGAACTTGTTCTTCAATGTATAATAAATTCATTTGGAAAAGTTTTTTTTGATCAAACAAAACGTATCGAACAGTTAGCAAAGAGAGAAGATTTTGTTCCAATAGCTCAACAAACTATTGCTAGCATCAAAAAAGCTATTCAGTTCTTATATGAAGAGCTTTTGGTAATTGATAGCAAGTTGTTGCCGTACAATAATCAGCTAATATTTATAACTGATTTCTTTAATTCTGTAGAGTCGCCCACTGCGCAGCAATTAAATGCAATAAAAAAATGGTTTTGGGTTACTACATACGCCGGCTATTTCACCATCTATTCATTGAGCAAACAAAGGGAGGCATACTACGTTTTTAGAGAATTCGTAAGTGGACTTATTGAAAATCCAATTTATAATGATAAACCAGAAATTCCGTTTAGTGTATCAGATTTTCCTAATAAAATATACTTTGGCAGCGTAAGAGCAAAAGGACTAATCCTTTTTCTTCTGAACTATTCGAACGGTTTCTCTCGTGTTAATTGTGACGATGTTGAAGGTCTGTATCTAAATTATCTATTTTTTGACGTAAGAGATGACAACGGAAATTTTTACCCAGAAAGCGTAGTCCCAATAATTAATACATTCCAGCAACGGCCTTTTAAATCAAAAGATGTATCATTTTTGTTAGGTCCGTTCTCAGAGGAAAATGGAAAATACTTTATCACTGAAGATATGAAAAGGATGTTTTTGGAAGGACGCCGACTTAATGTACTGCAGCGTAGAAAACGATTAATTATGGAAGCTGAACGCGAATTTGTAATGCTTAATGGGATGCGTTATGCAAATAATGATGTTGCGGAGTTTTAGTAGATTAAACAATGCTTTTTTTTGTCCTGCCGGATCTCCTATCTTAGAATTGCCTGCTAGCACGGATTGGAGTAAGCCTGTTGAAACAAGCACCACCAGTACAAGTGAGTGACACAACAATGCCGCTATGAAAAACCATTGCTGGCAACCAAAAAAGAAATAAACATCATTTTACCTGCTCAGCGTGTTCATAAACATTTCGGGATAACGGGTGCCTGATACAATGCCTGCGGGCATAATAGCTTCGATGCTTTCTAAGTCATTAGCGGTAAGTTGCACCTTTTCCGAAGCAATATTTTCTTCAAGGTATTTTATGCGTTTGGTGCCGGGTATGGTAATAATATCTTCACCTTGCGCAAGCAACCAGGCAATAGCTAATTGTGATAGTGTGCAGCCCTTTTCGACGGCCCCAATTTTTATTTTCTCTACCAACTGGAGATTTTTGTAAAAGTTATCGCCCTGGTAGCGTGGCATGCGGGCACGACCGTCCTTTATGTCTTCAGGCTTTTTGAACGCTCCGGTTAGAAATCCCCAGCTCGACGGGGCATAAGCCACCAGTCCAATTCCTAACTCGCGGATGGTTGGCAAAACTTCCGACTCTATATCGCGTGTCTACAAAGAATATTCTATTTGCAAAGCCGTGACAGGATGTACGGCGGCAGCCTTGCGTATAGAAAGGGCCGAAGCTTCGGATAAACCAATATAACGAACCACACCTTTTTGAATAAGATCTGCCAGCGCACCAACCATCTCCTCAATAGGTACATTAGGGTCTACACGAGCAATAGTATACAGATCAATGTAGTCAGTCTTCAGCCGTTGCAGGCTGTGCATAACGGCATTGCGAATGTAGTCAGGGTGTCCGTTTACAGGTCCGTAGCCTATAGCTTTATCGGTCCTGGTACAACCATGTGCCCGGTCTTTACAGAAAGAAATGCTTTTTCCCGTTTCCCTTTTATAGCCCCGGCAATAAGCAACTCGTTATGACCGGCAAGGTAGTAATCAGCAGTATCCAAAAAGGCGTGTATTGCCCACTTGGCAGATCCTACCTTACCGAGATGCTGAATGAGCAAACAAAGTTTTTAGTAAGCAATGATAACGTGTGGGTTCTCCTCGTTTTGAACCGGAAGCACTGAAAGCAAACAACCTATTGATGGATGCGCTTATAGATTTTGGACATTACGAGGGTAGTGAAACAATGTGAATTCCAAAACTCATTGAAGGACTTTTTTATACAGCTTTTAAATAAATGATGCGAACAACAAAATAGCTTAAAGAATAAAAAAAAGTTGATTTTAGGGACATGTTTTAGGATTCGTACTACCCATTTCGTCTAAATAAGACTAACATTTTTCTTACATCATTGATTATTATATAGGAGCGAACCCAGTCTTGGGCACCAGGAACCCCTATAGATCATTGAAACAATGATTTATAGGGGTTAATAATAATTTGTCAATTAAGGCATGTATTCTCTATTCAACCAATTGCTGTAACCCCTTTTTCTTATAGCTTCCTTTTGATGTAATTCTTCTTACATTTTTTCGTATTAATAAGCAATTTGCTGCTACTTTTACTAACTCAAATACCCTACAATGAAAAAAACTTTTTTTGCATGTTTTGGTCTTATCTGCATTATCGGCCTAACACGGTGTAATACCTCCGAAACAAAGACAGGTAAAACCACGGACACAATAGCATCACAAGGTGAAAACAATACCGATGGAACGGACAACTGGAAAATTGGCGTACAAATGTACTCCTTCCGGATGTTTACTTTTACAGAAGCACTGGATAAAGTTGATAGTGCCGGTGCTAAAAATATTGAAGGATACTGGGGTCAGCCTTTAGGTGGAGGCATGAAAGACAGTTTTGGCATCAGGATGTCTTCTGAAAGTCGTGCTAACCTGAAACAACTCCTGCAAAAGAAAGGAATACACATGGTGGCAATGGGTGTTATTTCTCCACCCACAAGAGAAGAATGGCAGCAGGCTTTTGATCTTGCCAAAGAATTTGGCCTTAGTTATATTACTACCGAGCCCCGCAAAGATTTCTGGAATATGATTGACAGTATGTCGGGTACTTATGGGATAAAAATAGCTATACACGAGCATCCAAGACCAAATCCATACTGGCACCCCGATTCTGTACTGGCTGCTATCAAAGGCCATACAAACATTGGTGCATGCGCAGACTTAGGCCATTGGGCCCGCAGTGGTTTGAACCCTGTTGACTGTCTGAAAAAACTGGAAGGCCACATATACGGAGCGCATCTGAAAGATATAAAAACATTTAACGACACCAAAGCCCAGGATACTGTAGTAGGTAAAGGTATAATTGAGTTTCCTCCTATATTCCAGGAGCTGAAACGTCAGAATTTTAGCGGAATGCTTTCTATAGAACATGAGTCAAACTGGTATCACAATATGCCCGGTGTCAGAGAGGCTGTACAATTTTACAACAGGCAGGTAGCGTCTCTTAAATAATCACCTGTTTATACTTTTTCAGATGTAACAAGCACAAATAATGTTTGTGCTTGTTTCTAAATTCGTTTAAAGCATAACAGCTTTATTATTATGGTTCATATTTTATAAATCCTTTTGTAAAACCGCTCTTTATTTAAAAAAGCATTATAGCTGCAATACCTGATAGAAATGTTATTGCTAAGTGAACTCAAGCTATTTTATGTTTCCTGTTTTTTAACTTAATTGGCATATGAAGACAATTCTCGTTCCTACTGATTATTCTGCCTCAGCAAAAAATGCAACCCTGTATGCAATTAACCTTGCCTCGCAACTGCAGGTGGAAAAAGTCATTTTATATAATGCCTATCAGGCGCCACCTGTCATTACTGAACATGCTTTAATGCCGGCTGCTACCACTCCATTTTTAGATGTGCAAACCTTAAGGGATATAAGTAACACAGGTATGGAGCATTTTAAACAATCCATAGAAAGCTCGTGCCCTGCCGGAATAAAAATAGAGAACCACACCGAATACGCTTCTGTAGAAAATGGTCTTAATGATTTTTGCGAAAAGACGCGGGCTGATCTGATTGTAATGGGAATAACAGGTACAAGCAAAATTGAAGAAGTTTTGATAGGAAGCACTGCTATAAACGTAGTAAAAAATACAAAAATTCCTGTAATTATTGTTCCTTCAGATGCCAGGTATACTTCTATTAAAAATATAATGTTAGCCTGTGATTTTAAAAAAGTGGCAGAAACAACACCAGTCCAACCGATAAAAAGCATATTAAATGCAACGAAAGCTGTCTTACACGTAGTAAATGTATATGAAAGTGATAAAGAAATTACACCAAATAAGACTTATCAGCAGGAGTTATTATATTCTCTTTTAAAAGACTATGAACCTCATTTTCATTTTGAACACAATGAGAACTTTATAACGGGCATAAATGATTTTGTTGAAGCGAACAATATTGACCTGATTATTACAATACCAAAGAAACACAGTTTTTTTGAAGGCTTCTTTAAAGAAAGTCATACGAAAAAATTAGCTTTTCATAGTCATGTGCCTTTGATGTATATACATTAGAAGGATTTATAAGAGGTTGCGTGAGCAGTTATAATTAATCGTACATATTTAAACAAATTTTTTCAAATCATACAATTTATACCTGTTATTTGGATGCCTCATTGCTATAAAATGAAAACTTTTTCTCTTTACATTATGGCAGGCTTTTATGTAATAGCAGGTATCAATCATTTTTTACATCCGGAGTCTTATAACAGAATTATGCCTCCCTGGCTTGGCTGGCATTATGAATTGATCTATCTAAGCGGAATTTGTGAAATCTTATTTGGTTTGCTTTTAGTACCTGTTAAAACCAGGCGCGTTGCTGCATGGTGCATAATAAGTTTGCTTATTGCAGTATTTCCCGCTAATATTCAAATGCTGCTCAATTACATTGATGAAAATCAGCCGGGGTTATGGCTTACAATATTACGATTACCTATACAAGCGATATTAATCTGGTGGGCTTACCTTTATTCAAAGCCGGTATTTTCATCAACAACTAAATAATCGACGCATTGTGTAATACTACCTTCATACAAAAGTTATCGTAGCGGAGCACAACTGTCAGGCAAACAAGTTTATTTTACTGCAATGAGTTCGACTTTTTCGATAACCGGGGCGGCAGAAAATAAATCAGGAGCTTGTGCCATAAGAGCTTCAGCTACTTTTCCTGAAAGATGCGCATGACGTCCTGATTCATCTTCAAACGTATCAAAAATGCCATAGCTACCGGAGCTTAATTTTAATGCATACCATGTTTTCGTGCCGGGTTCCTGCTGAACAAGTTCTAAACCGCCTTTTAAAAAATTTTCTACTTCAACTTCTTTTCCCGGCTTTGCCTCAAGCCTTACTAATAATGCTAATTTTACCATGAGTGGTTTTTTTTAGATTTTTGTGAAAAGGTAAGGATAAATTGGGATTCTTAACACATTATATGGGTTCATGCATTATTCAATTTAGAGGTTCGCTCTTATTATTGATGCTTATAATTAATAATTATACCACTTGAGCATTTTTCCTGTATAATATTATTCGTACTTAAAATTTGTTCTATTCGTCTAAATGGATAAGTGTCATTCCAGAACTCCTATAGGGATTTTTCTTATTATCATAAGTAGCCTGCACCTTAATAATACTTTGCAGGATGCCTGAAGAATTCGTAAAATGGCTGATAGCGATAAAATGATGAATATTTATTTCTCAGTTAATGGCTTTATTTGCGTTGGCAAGCCTGGCAGAATATTCTAAACTACGCTTCCTCAAACAGTATTATGGATTGCAAGTATATCAGGAGCAGGTAGACCTTTATAAAAAGTATTCCAAGCAGATAAAGACCATCAAAGCATTTAATACCGACCTTAATAACCGGGTGGCTTATCTGTACTTTAAAGGGCCATTAGTGCTAATGGCACTGGAAGAAATGATGGGCGCTCCAGCGTTCAATCAACTGATGCGCAATACGTATACGTTCAAAAACTCGTGGTAAGACAGTAACTTCGCATGTATCCACCAAAAATGGGCAACTTCATGAGCCACGGTCTCAATTTGAGTTTGTTCATTGTTATTAGTTTGCAAGACAACAAAGCTCCCATTCGAAGAATAGGCTTCAGTAGGAAAATTAATTGATATTGAGCCATTGGCAAAGAAAAACTTAACCGTATCACTACCAATAGGTTTGCCGTATTGTTCAGAATATAAGCCTAAAGATTGCTGAGCAGCGGTAGCAATTTTAGTTAACAGAGTATCTTTTGGATTTAAAGCGTATAGGGCAATAATAGTTTTATCAGCTTTAACTATTTTTTGGTGTAAGGCATTGGAAATAAGGAGAGAAATACGATTAGCCGGATGAGTTTCGGTAACTACCCATTTAGTGGGACTCTTTTTGCTTACCTTTCCTCCGCCTTCTACCTTATAATCTGCTTGCGGGGTAATTACTTCTACCTGGTAAGTCTGCATGTTTTCTGCTAGACAGAGCGGGTACCAACCTGCACCCGTCAATAACTCCGTCCATTGGGGCGTCAACAATTCTCTTCCCAGTTCCAGTTTAATATTATCAACTACTCCTTCATATTCAAAATAAAGGTTTGCTACCTGCCCTCTTTGTAGTCTTTTAGCAAACCGCACAACAATCTCACTGGTATTTTTGAGAGGATAGGGCAGACTCTTGACCCTTGGATAGATACTGTGGCTTTTTGATTCTTTAGAAGAAAACCGGTTGATCTTTAAATCTTTGTTCAATAATAATGAAAGACTGTCTAGTGGTGTATCAGCAATTAGTTGAAGGTTACAGACCACCTTGAGGGCTCTGGTTTGTGGATTAACCATAAGCCTGATTTTATAATGGTTGGCTGTATTGTCCATAGCACGGGCCATATTAATAAAACCATGTTTAACAGGAAAGTTAACGGTAAAAGCTTCTTAAATATTTGTTTCATATATTTTTGTTCTATTATTGATAATGTATCAAGCACCCACGCAAGTCTTCCTCTCACATCCTTCCATGCACGATTATGAGAAGTCGTAAATTAATTTCTAATAATGAAAATACTGTTATTGATTCTTTAGACTTGCTATAATGTAAGTCTAACGCATGTAAATTTCTATTCAATAGTAATGCCTTCCATAGAATCTAATTGAGCAATGATTCCCCATCCGAAAAAATTACTGGCTATTCCAATAATCAATTCGTTTATACCCGCTTCAAGAGAAATTTGAAATGATGCATTTTCAATTGAGATGCGTCCATCGGGTGTTTTTCTCATATTTTGAGGAAAGAGATTCTTATCTACAAAGACCGTTTTTTTATTGACAAAAACCCAAACTTCATTCAAAAATCCAAGTTTCACAAGTTTTTTTTGGGCACTTTTTGAATTTAATTTCACTTTCAGGTATGCTACCCTTCGGACATCCCCTTGTCCATATTTACGTGTTAGGTTAATCAAACCTCTACGTTCAGCTGTTATGTTTTGCCAATTAAGAGTATCCAGTTTTACCAAACCTTCCGCATATACCTCTTGGCCTGGCGGAAGGGGACCAGGTTGGCTTACTTGCCAGTTCCTTAAATATCGAGGGTCATGGTTCGTTGGGTCAAAGCCACCCCTACTTGCTAAATCTTCTACTTGATTGGGTTTGACAACTAAATTTGCAAATATTGATCCTCCATCAAAAGCCAGATTACCTTTTGTTACATCACCCTCAAGTTTTGGTATCTCTAAGGTAGGTTGGCTCATATTATTAACATACACCAACATTTGTACGCCGGAAATAATTAATTTTATATGATTCCAATCATTCATCCTGACAGAGGCAGCATTCTGATAATGAGGTAATAAATCCCACATGTTAACACCTTTTGTTATTCCTACATATTGTGCAATATCAATAGCCAAAGGATTGCTTGCTTTATTCATTCTCAAATAAAACAGTTCAGCCTCCCGGCTATCCTGCCTTCTGAAGTATATACCAGTAAATGCTGCTACTTGTGGCTCAATGTCAAACTCGATAGTTCCATCTTTAAACTCAAAATCTTTCAAAACCACCTGACCTGCTTCCGGTAAGACTTTCATGGCGGAAACGCCCTTATGTTCTATAAACTCAACAAAACCTGGCTTGAATTCCCATCTTTCAGGTGTCAATGGAATTTTAATTTCACTACTTAAAATAGTTTTTCCGTTTATTGCATTTGCTTTCTTAGGTTTTTGGGCAATAACATTTAACCCTACGCACAATAAACATAGTAAGAATGGTGATTTCTTCATTTGCGACTTTAATTTTGACTGATAAAAACTTATGACGTAAAATTGGTAAATAATAGAAATTCAGCTTGTTCACCACTTGTTCAAGTTTGTTCAAGATGAATCAAACCCCTGCAGCATGCCAAACGAAGCTTTTTTTATTCTAAAATGTCGTGAACTCATTGAGGAAAAATTGGCGTGGGGAAAAAGTGAGCATTGGCAAAATCAAGATTTTGAATCTTTGAGTGAAAAGGTTTTTGAGGAAACCAGTATTTCGTTGAGCACCAGTACTCTAAAAAGAATATGGGGAAAGGTAAAATATAACAGTACGCCCAATGTGGCTACGCTCAATGCTTTAGCTCAATTTGTTGGCTACGAAAATTGGCGTGTCTTTAAAACCGATGGTTTTCAACCCTCAAATGAATCAGTTGAACCGGCAACGAATACGTCTCCAGCATTTTCACAAAAAAAGTATATTGGCAAAAAAATATTAATGGGTTTAGCCGTTGTAGGTGTTGTAGGATTGATTTCCATTCTTCTTTTTGGAGTTATTAGTAAAAAAACGAAAATACTTGCTTTTAAGAACATACAGTTCACTAGTACCCCTGTAACATCAGGCTTGCCTAATTCAGTGGTTTTTAGATATGACGCCTCGAAATCTAATGCTGATAGTGTTTTTATTCAGCAAAGTTGGGATAACCGTCGCCGCTTTGAAGTAGATAAGAATGCTCATGAATTTGTAAGCACCTATTACCTCCCCGGTTTATTTCGGGCAAAGTTGCTTCTAAATGATTCGATTGTGAAAGAACATGATTTGTTGATTGAAACGGACGGATGGTTAGGTACTATAGATAAAGAACCAATTCCGGTTTATTTTTCCGAGAATCAAATAGAAAAAAATGGCACATTAGAAATTACTTTGACAAATTTAGAAAAGCAGGAGAATGATTTTAAAAAAGAAGTGCCTTGGGTGAGTTTGTTTAATGTTCAAAAAAGCAACGAAGTTTCAAGCAAAAACTTTACGATGAAAACCGAGGTAAAAAACACATTTGGTGATGGGGATGGCATTTGTCAGCAAACAAAAATTGTATTATTCGGAACTGAAGGGGTAACTATGATTCCATTAAGCATTAAAGGTTGTGTAGGCGAACTTAGTTTAGTGATTGCGAATGAAGAATTTAAAGGTACGACCAAAGATTTATCAGGCTTTGGAGTCAACTTTAATGATTGGGTAAAGGTAAAATTTGAGGTACGAAACAACTTTGCGAAAATCTTTATAAATGACCAATTGGTATATGAAGGCAATCAAAAAATGGACATTGGTCGAATCGTCGGCACACGTATACGTTTCAAAGGAACTGGTTCAGTTCGATTTTTTGAGTTGAAGGAAAATATGTAATCGTTTTAAACTGACTAAAGTTTTGAGTGTCATTTCATGCGGTTTGTGCATCGTCCTGAAAATAGTTGACTCTTTTTCAGTTTATCCACAGGGGGATAAGATACCTGTGTTTTATGTTTTGATTTTTATTGTTCATCTTTATTCTATCAGTTGAAGCGGAACTGGTGATTAGTTCTGGGGAGATCTAAAGCCAGTAGGAATAGGCTGATGCTGTGGAATGATGTTTCATTTTACTTCATGGTTGTCTTTCTAAAAGGCAACCATTTTTTTATTATCATTCTATAGCTTATGCCTCTGTCAAATCTCCCCATTGGTACTTGCGTTTATAGCTTTTCCAAAATGGTTTTAGTTCACCGCTATAACTATGTGCCTGATTAGGTGTCAACCACTCTACACTTCTATGCGGTCGCTTCTCATTATAAAATTCAATGAACTTTTTTATTTCAGTTTTTGCTTCTTCAATATTACAAAAACTTATTTGCCTGTCATTGGTAAATTCTTCTTTTATGGTTTTATGTATTCGTTCTGCTACTGCATTCTCTAAAGGGTCTCCTGTCTGGGTCATACTGATTTGTACATTGTTTTTTTGCAACAGCTTTATATAGGCATGACAGCAGTATTGTACTCCTCTGTCGCTGTGGTGTATGAGACTTTGACTTTTATCTCCTCTGTTGCTTAACGCTTGTTTTAATGCATCTATACAGCCTTTTACACTTAATGATTCGTGTACACAATGTCCTGCAATTTTGCGGGAATACAAATCAGTAATGATGCTAAGGTAACAAAATTTATCCTGCGGTTTTAGCCATAGATAGGTAATATCTGCCACCCACACTTTATTAGCCTTCGCAGGCACTGCGTTTTCAATAAGATTATTGTAGCGGTTAAAATGATGGTAGCTACAGGTGGTTTTTGCTCTGATGCGCTTAGGTTTAATAAGTAAATGGTTATTGCGCAGCACATCAAAAAATTTATCTCTTCCTAATTTTATTTCATGCTCTTTAAATTCTTTTTGTAAACTCTTGTGCAGATTTCTTCCACTGCCACGTTTCCATATCTCCCGTTTCTTTTTAATAAGCCCAACGATGACCTGTTCCTTCAAAACAATTTGCTCGCTGCATTTTAATTGCTTATAGTAGGCTTGTTTACTATAACCAAATTGATAGCACATTTCTGTTATTTTTTCTTCTGGCCTTTGTTTTTGGAAACTGGTGATGGTTGGGCACCATACTTTTTTACGATATCAATATTTAATTTTTTTTCAGCTATTTCAATAGCATGTTGCCACAGGTCTGCACGAAGTTCTGCTATACGCAGCAGTTCCCGAAACTCTTTATTTTCTTCCTGTAGTTTCTTATCGCCAATGTCTTTTTTCATCTCGGCAAAATTACTAATCACTTTTGCCTTTTTATCACAAACATCTATGCCCTGGCTCTGCTTTATCCAGTACAAAATTGTGGCATTGCCTTTAATGCCATAGATTAATGAAGCTTGTCGCTTGTTGAGCTTACCACTCAATACTTCGTTGACAATTTTCTGCTTAAACTCTTCAGTATAAAATAATTGTTGTGCTCCTCGGCGCCTTGAGCTCTGTTTTTTGATCATTTTATTGTCCTGTTTTAAGTTGACTTATCCACTTTTTTGGAGTCAACCTATTTCAGGACTATACACTTCACCAAATCTCCCCATTCGCACTTTTTATTGATGTAGTTTTTCCATACCCGTTGTAATACTCCGGTTTTACAATAGGCCTGAGCGGGTGTTAGCCAGTTAATACTTCTGTGCGGCCGTTGATTG